>Ga0247727_10001091_pt1 | contig 65974 bp, 55 predicted proteins | sample WisWelCaveWW1625_FD_202498 | JGI IMG/M metagenome (GOLD analysis project Ga0247727, IMG submission 202498) | Biofilm microbial communities from Wishing Well Cave, Virginia, United States - WW16-25 | ecosystem: Environmental > Aquatic > Deep subsurface > Groundwater > Cave microbial mat | place... | reverse complement strand
GGCGTGGTGACGGAGCGCCCGGTCCGCTCAGTCTGGCCCGCGGCCTGCAACGTCTCGCCGATCTGACCACCGGCTGGAAACAAGCGCACGCCACCCAAGGATGTGCGCAATGAACAGGACTTGTCGGCGCTTTGAAAACAGGGGGAAAGCGGTGACAAGTCACCGCACTCCAAAATGACGCGCCTGCCCTTCGAACTCTTTCTCGGTTTCCGATACCTCAAACCCAAGCGGACGTTTGTTTCCGTCATCACGCTGATCTCGCTGGCCGGAGTGGCGATCGGGGTGTGGGTGTTGATTGCGGTGATTGCGGTGATGAGTGGGTTCGACCGGGAACTGCGGCACAAACTGGTCGGGATGAACGCGCATGTGACGGTGAGCGCGGCGGGCGGGCTGGTGGATCGGCCCCAGCAGGAAACCATCACCCGCGCGGCCCAAGGTTTGCCGGGCGTGAAAGCGGTCTCGCCGTACGTGCTGGGGTTGGTGTTGGTGGAGTTTGACCGGCATGTGGCGACGCCGTACGTGAAGGGTGTTGAGCCGCAGCGAGAGGTGAAAGGCATCCACGTCCGGATGGGCGCGTTGGACCTGACCGGCGAGAAGGTGGTGATCGGCACCGAACTCGCCCACCAGCTCGGCGTGTTCCTCGGCGACAAGCTCACGGTCTATTCACCACGCAATCTGGAAAAGCGCGGCGAGGAGGTTTATCTGCCGGCCGAGTTGGAGGTGGCCGGCATCTTCGAGTCGGGGATGTTTGAGTACGACATCGGTTTGATGTTCACGTCGCTGGAGACGGCGCAGGACCTTTACGAGATGGGGAACGCAGTGCACGGCGTGGAGGTGATGACCGATGATCCCTTGAACGGCGCGATCGAAGTCGCGCGGGAGTTGAACCGCGCGTTGCGGCCACCGTTGCGGGCGCAGACCTGGGCCGAATTGAACGGGAAGCTCTTGGGCGCGATCGCGACGGAGAAGCGGATGATGTTTCTGATCGTGCTCATCATCACGGTGGTCGCGGCGTTCTCGATCATGAACACGCTGATTGTGGTGGCGGTGCAGCGGACCCGGGAGATCGGTGTGCTGAAGGCGCTCGGCGCCACGCCCGGCCGGTTGCTGCTCATCTTTCTGATGCAGGGCGTGGTCATCGGGGCGATCGGGACGATGTTGGGGGTCGGGTTGGGTTGGCTGACGGTGGCCAACGTCAACGCGATTGCGGATTTTTTGTTCCGGGTGTTTCAGTGGGAGGTGTTCCCCCGGCAGATTTACGAATTTTCGGAAATCCCCGCCTCACTGTCCGGGCGCGACTTGTTGACGATTGCGGTTTCGGCCTTTGCGATTTGCACGCTGGCGGGGTTGTTCCCGGCCTGGTGGGCGTCGCGCCTCGAACCTGTGGAGGCCCTCCGGTATGAGTGAGGGCGCGGACATTTTGGTTGCGCGAGGGTTGCAGAAAACCTACACCCTTGGGCGAACTCGGCTAGAGGTGTTGCGCGGGATCGAGCTTCGAGTGCGGCGCAGTGAAGCGCTGGTGATTGTGGGTGCTTCGGGAGCGGGCAAGAGTACGTTGCTGCATTTGTTAGGCGGTTTGGATGCCCCGTCGGACGGGGAGGTCAGCCTGGATGGCGTTTCGCTTTTTGGGCTGTCGAACGTGGCGCGCACCCGGCTGCGCAATGCGCAGATCGGGTTCGTGTTTCAGGCGTATCACCTGTTGCCGGAGTTGGACGCGCTGGAGAATGTGTGCGTGCCGGGGATGCTTGCCCGCCGTAGCTCCGGCGAAGGCGGGCTGGGACTCAAAGGAATCGCGGAGCGCGGGGAGGAGTTGTTGCGGGCGGTCGGGTTGGGGGAGCGGATGGAGCATCGGCCGGCGGAGTTGAGCGGTGGGGAACAACAGCGGGTGGCGATCGCGCGGGCGTTGATGAATCGGCCGCGGTTGGTGCTGGCCGACGAGCCGACGGGCAACCTCGACTCGAAGACGGGCGAGGGCGTGCTGGATTTGTTGTGGCGACTGCGGGAGGAGCTGGGGACGACGCTGGTGATGGTGACGCACGACGAGCATGTGGCGCGGCGCGGGGAACGGGTTTTGAAGATTGCGGACGGCGTGATCGTTGGATAACCGAACGATCTCACGCAAAGGCGCCAAGCCGCAAAACCGGAAGCGGCAGGGCGACGCGCAACTTGTGGCGGATTCTTAGCTTGAGATCGGATCGCTGCCGGAAGTAGCATAGGTCGCGGCAAAGGAGAATGCTGGCGTGCGAGGGATAACTGAATTGACGCCTGAGCAGTTCTTCCGTGACAAACTCCGGTCTGCGCGGGGAGAAGCTTTTCGCGACGCGGGGAATTTTGAAGGGATCGTCATAGCCTTGGAAATGCTAGCTGCGGCGAAGCTGGGAAAGGTCGTGAATGGCTTCGGCGACTGTAGGGACAAGGTTCTTGATGAGGCCGTCGCGTTTCCAAAAGTCCCGGGCAGATTCTCGTACGCGATCCGCAACATCCCCAGTCGTTGCTCGGGATATTGACCGTCTTTGATCTTCTTTAGCAACGTAGATGCAATACGATGAAAGCATCAAGAGGTTTGCTCGCACTGAGCCTGTTATTTCAGCTAACTGCCGGTAGTCGTGCTGGCGCGCAGTTTGCGGTTCTTCACCATTTCACTGGAGGCACAAATGATGGCGCTAATCCTTTCGGGGCGTTGACTCTGGGGGGATCCAGCCTCTACGGAATGACCCGGTCTGGCGGCAACAGCGGTACGGGCACGGTCTTCAAAGTGAACACAGACGGCACCGGCTTCCAGCTTTTACACTCGTTCATCGGACGCCCTACTGACGGTGCGTTCCCTCACGGGTCTCTTACGCTGTCCGGTGCCATCTTGTACGGGATGATGTATGTTGGCGGCACTAACGGTAACGGAACGGTGTTCAAAATTAACACTGACGGAACTGGGTTCCAGCTTCTACACTCCTTTGCAGGCGGACCAAGCGATGGGAGCGGGCCCTCCGGTGACTTGATGCTTTCCGAATCGACGCTTTATGGCAATACCATAGGCGGTGGCAGGCTAGCGAGGGCACATTGTTCAAAATCAACACCGACGGCACCGGCTACCAGATTCTCCACAACTTCACCGGGGCTAATGATGATGGACACAGTCCCGATTTTGGAAACCTTGTGTTGTCCGGTTCGACCCTCTGCGGCGCAACAAAGTATGGCGGTAGTAGTAGCAACGGTGTCTTGTTCAAGATCGCCATCGACGGCACCGGCTTTCAACTCTTGCATTCCTTTGACCACGACGAAGCCGCAAACGGCAGCAATCCAGAAGGTTCCTTAGTGGTGGTCGGCCCGACGCTCTATGGTGTGACAGTCAACAGTGGGGCTGGAGGTGATGGCACCGTTTTCCAGATAGAAAGCGATGGCAGCGCCTACACGAATTTGCACAATTTCACGAACGGCACTACCGACGGTGGCAACCCCTATGGTTCCGTAGTGCTCCTTGGCTCAACGCTGTATGGGATGACTCATGGCGGTGGAAGTAGCAACAAGGGCGTGATCTTCTCTTTGGCGCTGCCAACTATGTACTGGACGTGGCAGTTGCAGTATTTCGGCTGCACGAACTGCCCGCAGGCTGAAGCCAGCGCGGATCCCGATGGCGACGGACAGGACAACGATGCGGAGTTTCTTGCCGGCACAGTTCCGACCAATAGTCCCACTTACTTCCACATTGTCTCAGCGGACCCTGTAGGGAGCAACGTCGTCGTAACTTGGGCGTGCGGTGCCGGAAGGACGAACGTGCTGGAGGCCGCGGACGATCCGGGCGGCGGTTATTCCAATATCAGTCCCAACATCATCATCGCCGGCACCGGCGAGTCCACGACGAATCATCCCGATGTTGGCGGGCTGACCAACGCGCTCATGCGATTCTACCGGGTGAGGTTGGTTGGGGAATAGCTTATCTGTTTGATGATTCGGCTGACGGGCCAGAGGCCCGTGCTGCGAGACAGGCGAGACGCCTATCCTACTTTACGACCGAACTGAATTCGCCGTCGGCGACCAGTGTGCAAATTTGGTCTCCGGCTTTAACGGTTCCAACGGTCTTGACGACTCTGCCATCGGCCAACCGGGTGATGCTGTAGCCGCGGGCGAGGGTGGCGCGGGGGCTGAGGAGGTCGAGTTTGGCGCGGGCGTGGTCGAGGCGGTTGATGGCGCGTTGCCGGGATTGGGTGAGGGCGGTCTGGAAACGATGATGATTGACGTCGAGTCGTTGCCGCCAGTTGGTCACGAGCGTTTGCGGGTGCAGGAGCCGGAACTTCTCTCGCGCGGTCTCCAAGCGGGCCTGCTGGTTGTCCGCCGCTTGCCGGGTGGCCCGACCGAGCCGGTGCTGGAGGTCGTCCACTTGTTGTTGGTACTGGCGGATCAGTTCGGCGGGTTGGCGGAAGACGTAGCTCGTGGCTAGTTCCTGGAATCGCTCGCGGGCCTCAGCCAGCCGGAGTTTCAGGTCTTGGGTGAGCCGGGTGCGGTACTGGTCGAGTTGCTGTTCGAAGTCCTGCCGGGCTTTGACGACCAGTTCGGCGGCGGCACTCGGCGTCGGCGCGCGCAGGTCGGCGACGAAATCGCTGATCGTGAAATCTATCTCGTGGCCGACGGCGGAGATGGTCGGGATGCGCGAACGGGCGAGGGCGCGGGCGACGATTTCTTCGTTGAACGCCCAGAGGTCTTCGAGCGAGCCGCCGCCGCGGGTGACGACCAGAACGTCGATTGGTAGGGACAGACCGCCGGGCTGTCCGTCCGTTCTCGGCGCGCCCGGCGGTCGCGCCCTACCAACGGCAAGTGCGCCGGCACTCAGCGCATTGATGTGGTCGATGGCGGCGGCGATTTCTTGCGCGGCGCCGTCGCCTTGGACGCGGACGGGGTAGATGATGATGTGGAGGTTGGGGAAACGGCGGCCGATGATGTTGAGGAAATCGCGGATGGCGGCACCGGTGGGGGAGGTGACGACGCCGATGTGACGCGGGAAGGCCGGGATCGGTTTCTTGCGGCTCGGCTCGAACAAGCCTTCGGCGGCCAGCCGGCGTTTGAGTTCTTCGAACGCGAGTTGAAGCGCGCCGACGCCTTTGGGCAGGAGTTGGCGGACGATGATCTGGTATTGGCCCTGCCGTTCGTACACGCTGATGTCGCCGAACGCGATGACGGCGAGGCCGTCGGCGGGTTTGAAGCTGAGGCGCGTGGTGTTGCCGCGAAAGAGAACGGCGGAGAGGGCGGCGGTGGCGTCTTTGAGGGTGAAATAGAGATGACCGGAGCCGGGGCTGCGGAGGTTTGAGATTTCGCCTTCGACCCAGACGCTGGGAAATCGTTCTTCGAGCAGGCCTTTGATGCGGCGGGTGATTTCGGTGACGGTGAGCGGCTTGGCGGGGGTGGGCGAGGTGTTGGGCATTCTCTGTAGCGGCGGTCTGCGACCGCCGTCGGATGGTTCAGCGTTTCGGCGGTCATAGACCGCCGCTACAATCATCATTTCAAATGTGGTTTCACCTGTTTGAGATTCTGCTTCGCCAACTCTTTGTAATGCTCGTCGGTGACCCACGCCTGCGGCATGGCGAGCGCGTGCGTGAGTTCGGTCTCGGCTTCCTTCCATTGCTTGGTGGCGGCGTAAGTGATGCCGAGTTCGACCCGGTGCGGGACGGTCGTGGGCGCGATTTTGGTCGCTTGCTGGAGATAGGCGAGAGCGTTGTCCATTGAGGCCGGCGGGAATCGGCCGTAAAGCAGCTCGGCGAATTTCTTCAGCACCCAATTCAACTCGACCATCTCGCGGTTCCAGATGCCGAGCACGTGATAGGCGAGGTCGTCCTGCTTGTCCAGTTCCAGCGCGCGCGCCGCCTCGGTCTTGATTTCCTTGGACAATTGCACCTTGCGCTTGCCGCCCTCGAACAGCGCCAGCTTCCCGACGGCAATTGCCAGTGTGGTGTGGCCCCGCGAATCTTTCTCGTTCAAGCGCACGGCCTTCCGCGCGATTTTCTCCGCTTCCACGTACAACGGTTTTTGGTCGGCGAGCTTGGGTGTCAGCGTGCCCCGGTCGCACAACGCGCGGGCCAGATTCCAGTTCGCGTCGTAGTTCTGAGGGTCGATGGCATAGGCCGCGCGAAAGGCCGTGAGCGCGGCGTCGAGGTCGAACTCGGCCAGCGCCGCGTCGCCTTTGCGGAGTTCCTCCGCCACAATTGGGTCGCCAAACGCCGGCGGTGCCATCAGGCACAGCGCGGCCAACCACGCGCTACGGTTCATAATCTTCGAATGGAAACTCGGGTTCCATGATCGGCCGGTAGCCTTTCGGCAGCGGCGCGGGGAAGGTGACAATCTCATAAACGCCGACCAGCTCGCGACCGATCCAGCGGCCGAAGCCTTTGCCGATGCCGTAGAAGAAGGCGCCGCCGCCGTGTTCGGAGTGGGCCTTGGTGATTTGATTGGGAACCTCGACGATGCCAAAGAGCGTGTTGCCGAGGCCGCGCCCCAGTTTGCGCAGGGCGTGATGGCCCGAAGGCGGATCGTCCGTGCCGGCCAAAACGGAGAACGCGCTGCCGAACAGCAACACGAACGTGAGCCAGAGAGCGTTGCGATTCATGCCGGCAGTGTACCGCAAGTCGCCGGCTTGCAAAAGCTGAAAAATTCCGCAAGACTCACCCGCATGCAATTGGCCGGCAAGACCGCGTTGGTCACAGGCGGGGCGAAGCGCGTGGGACGCGAAATCGCCCTGGCGCTGGCCGCGCGCGGCGCCAACATCGTCGTCCACTACCACACCTCGGCCAAGGAGGCGCACCGCACGGTTGTGGAAATCAGGGCGCTTGGCGTGGACGCGCTCGCCGTGCAGGCCAATCAAACCAACGCCCGGCAGGTCCGGGCCGCCGTCGCGCAGGCCGTGCGGCACTTCGGCACGTTGGACATCCTGGTGAACAGCGCCGCGGTGTTCGTGCGGACGCCGTTCGAGAAGATCACTGAGCGCGACTGGGATTTTCACCTCAACGCCAATCTGAAAGGACCATTCCTGTTCGCGTGGGAGGTGGGCCGGCACATGCAACGGCGGAAGGTGGCCGGCAAGATCATCAACTTCGCCGACTGGGCGGCGGCGCGACCCTACCGGCATTACCTGCCGTATCTCGTGTCGAAGGCCGGCGTGGTCTGTCTGACAAAGGCGCTGGCGAAGGAACTCGAGCCGAACGTGCAGGTCAACGCCATCGCCCCGGGGCCGGTGTTGTTGCCTGAAGATTTCCCGGCATCAGTGAAACGCAAGATCATCCAGTCCACGCTGGTCAAACGGCTCGGCTCACCGCAGGACATTGTGAACGCGGTGTTGTTTCTCTTGGAAGGCGGCGATTTCATCACCGGCCACGTCCTGGTGGTGGACGGCGGGCGATTGATCGGAGGAGGAGGCGGCGATGTTTAAGGTCACCAAGCACATCGATTTTTGTTACGGGCATCGGTTGCTGAATTATGAAGGGCAGTGCCGGCATTTGCACGGGCACAACGGGCGGGTCGAGGTGGATCTGGCGGCTGAGACGCTCGACGCGCGGGGGATGGTGGTGGATTTTTCCGAGATCAAGCAACGCATCAAATCGTGGATTGACGACACGCTGGATCACCGGATGTTGTTGCACCGCGACGATCCCATCCTGCCGGTGCTGAAGAAAACGGGCGAACTGCATTTCGTCATGGACGCGAACCCCACCGCCGAAAACATCGCCCGGCTCATTTTCGATTACGCCCGCGCGCAGGGCCTGCCGGTTGTCGAAGTGCGTTTGTGGGAGACGCCGACCTCGTACGCGAGCTACCGCGGGAGCGCGTAGTTAGGTTTTTCCTTGAGCCGTCCGGCAACGCGCCACTAATATCCGCACGCGATGCCGGACATGGACATCAATTACGTCGCGCACCTCGCGCGCTTGGAGTTGACGGAGGCGGAGAAGCAGAAGATTTCCGCCCAGCTCAAGGACATCCTCGCCTACGTTGAGAAATTGAATCAACTGGATGTGTCGCAGGTTGAACCGACGGCCCACGCGACCCCGCTGTCCAACGTCTGGCGCAAAGACGAGTCCCGTCCCGGCGCCAAAACGGAACGGGTGATGAAGAACGCTCCCGAACACGCGCGCGACTTGTTCATCGTCCCCAGGATTGTGGAGTAGAAATCCGAAGCACGAATCTCGAAATCCGAAGGAAATCCGAATGACCAAAGCGGAAAAGTCGGCAAGATGCCCGGTGAAGTCTGGGGTGCCGCCTTGCATGTTTACCGATTTGAGCTTGCTGATTCCTTCGGATTTCGGATTTCGGATTTCGGATTTGCCGGCACAGGTATGAGCCTGCACGCGCTGACGATTCACGAACTCCGGGAGAAGCTGCGGCGCGGTGACGTGTCCGCCCGGCAGGTCACGCAAGCGGTGCTGGATCGCATCGCCGCCGTGGACAGCCGGATCAAGGCGTACCTGTGGCTGAATCCCGAGGACGCACTGGCGCAAGCCGACGCGATTGACCGTGCCGGTAGCGCCAGAAACGGCCAGCCATTGGCCGGCATCCCCATCGCCTTGAAAGACGTGATCAACGTCGATGGCCAGCCTTGCACGTGTGCCTCGAAGATATTGAAGGGCTACACCGCCATCTATGACGCATTCGTCGTGCGGCGGCTGCGCGAGGCCGGTGCCGTGCTGCTCGGGCGGACGAATATGGATGAATTCGCGATGGGCAGTTCGACCGAAAACTCGTCGTGCAGCAGCACCCGAAATCCGTGGGACTTGGAGCGGATCCCGGGCGGATCGAGCGGCGGTAGCGCCGCCGCCGTGGCGGCGGATGGAGCGATTGCGGCGCTGGGTAGCGACACTGGCGGTTCGATTCGTCAGCCGGCCGCGCTGTGCGGTTGTGTGGGGTTGAAGCCAACGTACGGACGCGTGTCCCGGTATGGACTCGTCGCGTTTGCGTCGTCGCTCGACCAGATCGGGTCATTCACGAAGGACGTGCGCGACGCGGCGCTGGTGCTCAACGTCATCGCCGGGCACGACGCGCAAGATTCCACGTCGCTGCCGCAGCCGGTGCCCGATTACAGCGCGTCGCTCGATAAGGGAGTGAAAGGTGTCCGGCTCGGTTTGCCAAAAGAATTCTTCATTCCCGGCATGGACAAGGAAGTCGAGACTGCCGTCCGCGCCGCTGTCGCCGCGCTCGTTGAACGCGGCGCGGAAGTTGTCGAAGTCTCCCTCCCGCATACGGACTACGCGGTTGCCGTTTACTATCTGGTGGCGACCGCGGAAGCGAGCGCAAATCTGGCCCGGTATGATGGCGTTCGCTATGGTTTGCGTGTGCCGGGCGCGGACCCAATCGACATGTACGGCAAGACCCGCGGGCAGGGGTTCGGTCCAGAAGTGAAACGGCGCATCATCCTCGGCACGTATGCCCTCAGCGCCGGCTACTACGACGCCTACTATCTGCGTGCGCAGAAAGTGCGGACGCTGATCCGCCGCGATTTCGAGACGGCCTTCGAGAAGTGCGACGTAATCGTCACGCCGACCTCGCCCACCCCCGCGTTCAAGGTCGGCGAGAAGGCGAACGACCCGTTGCAGATGTATCTGAGCGACATCTTCACCATCTCCTGCAATCTCGCCGGCAATTGCGGCATCTCGATCCCATGCGGGTTCACGAGCAAGCCAAAGTTGCCCATCGGCCTGCAAATTCTGGGGAAAGCGATGGACGAGGCGACCGTGCTGCGTGTCGCGTACGCGTACGAGGAAGCGACAGAGTGGCGCAAGCAAAGGCCAGCGTTGTGAAGTATCGGGTGGAGCTGACCGAAACTGCGATCCAGCACATCGACAATTACCGTCGGTTTGAACGGAATGTCATCCTGGAGCGCATCCGGTCGGCGTTGGGAGGCGAACCCGCACGGGAGGGTCGCAACCGCAAGTTGTTGCGAGAAAACCCGCTGGCCGATTGGGAACTGCGCGTGGGGCGGTTTCGTGTTTTTTACGATGTCGCGGAGGCCGAGCGCGTGGTGAGCATAGTTGCCGTTGGACACAAGGAGCGGAACACGTTATTGATTGGCGGAGAGGAGTTCCCCTTATGAAAACGATTGATCTGACAAAGAAGCGGACATCGGTTGGCGCTTTATTGAAGAGCGCGCAGTCGGGAGCGGTTCTCGTGAAGGCGACGAATGGCCGGCGGTTTCTCGTCAGCGCGGCGGATGAATTCGCAAGTGAAGTCGAGTTGCTGCGAAAGAATCATGCGTTTTTGGCGTTTTTGGACAAGTGCAAGAAAGACAAGCGGCGCGTTCCGCTGGAGGAAGCGGAGCGTCGGTTGCGGTAGCCGGGATGCAATACGAAGCGGTCATCGGCCTGGAAGTCCACGTTCAGCTCAAGACGCGCTCGAAGATTTTCTGCGGGTGCGGGACGGAGTTTGGCGCGGCGCCGAACACGCAGGTGTGCCCGGTGTGTCTCGGTTATCCGGGCGTGCTGCCCGCGATGAATGCAGAGGCAGTGCGGAAGACCCTTCTGACTGGCATGATGATCGGCAGCGCCATCGCGCGCTTCTCGAAGTGGGACCGGAAGAATTACTTTTACCCGGACATGTCGAAGAACTATCAGATTTCCCAGTACGACCTGCCGTTGTGCACGGGGGGGGAGGTGGCGATTGCCGGCAAGCGGATTGGAGTGACGCGGATTCATCTGGAGGAGGATGTCGCGAAGAATGTTCATTTCGAAAGAAACAGCGGAGTGGATTTCAACCGGGCGGGGACGCCATTGATGGAGATCGTGAGCGAGCCGGACCTTCGTTCGCCCGACGAAGCGTTCGCGTATCTGACGGCGCTGAAGGAAATCCTCGTCAGTGGCGGGGTGAGCGATTGCGACATGGAGAAGGGGCAGTTGCGGTGCGACGCGAACGTGTCCGTGCGACCGGTGGGGCAGCAGGAATTCGGCGAGAAGGTTGAAATCAAGAACATGAACACGATCTCCGGCGTGCGCCGGGCGCTGGCGTACGAGGTGCAGCGCCAGACGACGGCGGCGGCAAAGGGGGAGACGATGTCGCAGGAGACCCGGCGTTGGGATGACGCCGCCGGCAAGACGTTCGTGATGCGCACGAAGGAGTACGCGCATGACTACCGGTATTTCCCCGACCCGGACTTGATGCCCGTGCAGGTAACGGAGACCCTGCTGGCCGAGGTGCGTCGTCAACTGACCGAGTTGCCGGAGGCGAAGCGGCAGCGGTTTGTGAAGCAGTACGGCCTGCCGGAATACGACGCGACCGTGTTGGTGGCCGACGGCGCGGTGGCGGCTTTTTACGAACAGGCGGCGGCACTGTCGAAGAATCCCAAGGCGATTTCCAACTGGGTCATGACCGAACTACTCGGGAAGTTCGCCGACAACCGGATGGCGCCCGCGCAGTTGACGGAGTTAGTGACGTTGATTGATGCCGGCCAGATCAGCGGGAAGATCGGCAAGGACGTTTTCGCCGAGATGTTTGCGACCGGCAAGAGCGCGAGCGCCATCGTGAAGGAGAAGGGACTGGTGCAGGTCAGTGATGCCGGGGCGTTGGAGGCGCTGGTGGATCAAGCCATCGCGGCCAATCCAAAATCCGTGGCCGACTTCAAAGCCGGCAACGCTGCCGCCTTGAATTTCCTCAAGGGCCAGGTGATGAGGCTGAGCAAGGGCAAAGCGAATCCCCAGTTGGTGGGGGAAATTCTGAACCGTAAGTTGCAGTAGATGTTGAAGTTGCAGCATGTGTTTTCTTGACGCTGCACGGGTCGGGGACTACACTGCCCGCGGATACTAACGCAATCCCAAGAAGGATATGCCAGTCCAAGACGAATTCGTAGTTGAGATACTCCGCGACGTTGGACTCATCACTCACGAAGACCTCGTCAAGGCCAAGGAGCTCGTCAAGCCCGACGGTCCCGGCATTGTTGACACGCTCATTCAAATGGGGCGGTTGACGCAGCTTGATGTGTCCAAAGCGCTCGCCAGCCAGTTCGGGATGGACACGATCAATCTGGCGGATTATCGCGTCCCCGATGAAGTCGTTGCCCTGATGCCGCGCCACATCGCCCGCCGCTACAAGGTCGTCCCCGTTTATAAACACGACAACACGCTCACCGTGGCCATCAGCAACCCGCTCGACGTCGATACGGTCGATAGTCTCCGGTACATCCTCAAGATGAATGTCGAGCCGGTCGTCGCCGCCCGCGACGACATCGAGGCGTCGCTCCAGCGCTACTACGGATCGGCGGACGACACTGTCGAAAACATGTTGCAGGAGATCACCGAGGGCGAAGTGGACGTGGCCGTGTTGTCGAAGACCACGGCGAGCAAGGTGGACGAGGGCGGTCCGGCCGCGGAAGTGGACGCGCCGATCATCAAACTGGTCGGGCTGGTCATCATGGAAGCCTACCGCAACCGGGCGAGCGACATTCACATCGAACCGCTCGAAAGGCGGCTGCGTGTCCGCTACCGCATCGACGGCGTGCTGCAGGAAGTGGACAGTCCGCCCAAACGGCTGCAAGCCTCGATCATCAGCCGGCTGAAGATCATGGCCAACATGAGCATCGCCGAGAAACGCATTCCGCAGGACGGTCGCATCCAGATACCCGTCATGGGCAAGACGCTCGACCTGCGCGTGTCCTCGCTGCCGACCAACCACGGCGAGAGCATCGTGATGCGTATCCTGGACAAGAGCAGCCTGCTGCTCGGGCTGGGCGACCTCGGCTTCTTCAGCGACGACCAGGAAAAGATGGAGAAGCTCATCAGTTTGCCCGACGGCATTTTACTGGTCACGGGGCCGACCGGTTCCGGCAAGACGACCACGCTCTACGCCTGTCTAAATTCGATCAACAAGCCCGACCGCAAGATCATCACGGTTGAAGACCCGGTCGAGTACCAATTGGGCGGCATCAACCAGGTGCAGGTCAACGCCGACATCAATCTGACATTTGCCGCGGCGCTACGCTCGATCCTGCGCCAGGCGCCCAACATCATCATGATTGGCGAGATCCGCGACTTGGAAACAGCCAACATCGCCGTCCAAGCGTCGTTGACGGGTCACTTGGTGTTCTCGACGCTGCACACCAACGATGCGCCGTCGGCGGTGACCCGGTTGATCGACATGGGCGTGAAACCGTTTCTCGTGGCCTCCTCGGTGCGGGCGATCATGGCGCAGCGGCTGATGCGCCGGGTGTGCAAACAGTGCAAGGAGCCCTATTCGCCGAGCGAGTACGAGATGCAGATCCTGGGTTTGCGGGCGGAAGAACTCAAAAACGCGACCATTTTCAAGGGCCGCGGCTGTCCCGATTGTTCGCGGACTGGCTACCGGGGCCGCATGGGCATTTACGAAGTGTTCACTCTGGATGAATCGGTGCGGCAACTGATTTACGAGCGGGTGCCGTCCAACGTGCTGCGCAACCGGGCGCGCGAACTGGGCATGCGCACCCTGCGCGAGGATGGCGTGCGCAAAATCCTGGCCGGCATCACGACGCCGGAGGAAGTCATTTCCATCACGCAGGGTGACGAGGACAGCGACTAAAACGCGGAGAATGAATTTATGGCCGCCGTACACATGGATGAGTTGTTGCACGTGGTCGCCACGGAAGGGGCGTCGGACCTGCACATCGCCGTGGGTGTCCCGCCAACCCTGCGATTGCACGGGTCGCTGGTCGCGATGGATTTGCCGTCCTTGACGCCGGAGGACACCGAAAATCTGGTGAAGGCGATCACGTCCGAGGCGCACATCCTGAAGACGCGCGAGGAGGGTGGCACGGATTTCGGTTTCGCGTTCAGTGACATCGCGCGCTTCCGCGTCAGCGTCTTCAAGGACCGCGGCAATTACGGCATGGCGTTGCGCCAGATTCCCAACAAGCTGATGAGCCTTGAGCAAATTGGGTTGCCGCCCTCGGTGAAAGACCTGTTGTTCCGTCCGCGCGGGCTGATCCTCGTCACTGGACCGACCGGTTCGGGCAAGACCACCACGCTGGCGTCGATGATCGACGTGATCAATACCGAGGAGGATTGCCACATCATCACCATCGAGGATCCGATCGAATACTACCACGCGCACAAGAAGAGCCTGGTGACACAGCGGGAGATCGGGGTGGACGTGATGAATTTCGCCGAAGCGTTGCGGCGCGGGTTGCGGCAGGACCCGGACGTGATGCTCGTCGGCGAAATGCGCGACCTGGAAACGATGGAGGCCGCTATCACCGCGGCGGAAACCGGTCACCTCGTGTTCGCGACGCTGCACACGACAGGCGCGGCACGCACGGTGGACCGCATCGTGGACGCGTTCCCCACCAATCAGCAGGAGCAGATCCGCACCCAGTTGGCGTCGTCGATTCTGGCGGTGATCTCGCAGGTATTGCTGAAACGCGCCGACGCGAAGGGCCGGGTGGCGGCATTTGAGGTCATGATCAGCACGCCGTCCATCCAGGCGCTGATTCGCGACAATAAGACCTTCCGGATCACCTCCGACATTCAGACCGGCGCCAAGTACGGCATGCAGACCCTGGACACCAACCTGATGAGCTTGTACGAGCGCGGGCTGATTTCCTACGGCGATCTGATCACCATCGCGCAAGACCCGCAATCCATTCTGGCCAAACTCCAGGAGGAGGGCGGCGGACGGAGACGTTGACCATGTACGAAACCGAATCCGGCATTCTTGCGGAGCTTATCCAGAATCGCAATCTGGTCAGCCCCGAACAGTTTGCGGAACTGGAAGAGGAACATCAACGGACAGGCAAGCCGTTGTCGCAGGTCATCGTCGATTTCGGCCTGCTCACCGAGGAGCAACTGTTGCAGGCCGTGGCCGATCATCTGGGCATTCAGCGGGTAAATCTGTCAGACCTGGACATCCCCAATCAGGTGTTGCGGATGATGCCGGGCGGCGTGGCCCGCATGTACGGTTGCGTGCCGATCTCGATGACCAGCACCACGATCACGGTCGCGGCGCTCGACCCGTTCAACCCGCGCCTCGTCGAGGACCTGGCGTTCGTGCTCGGCAAGGACGTGCTCCTCGCGGTCGCCTCGCCCAAGCAAATCGAGGAAGCGATCGCGCGGTACTTCGGCGAGGAAAGCGAATCCATGAAGGAAATCCTCGCCGACATGGAATCCTCGTTCGCCGACAAGAGCCAGGTGGAAACCGCCGAGAAAACCGGCGGGACCGAGCAACTGGAAGAAATGGCCAGCCAGGCGCCCATCGTGCGCTTTGTGAACCTGATTCTGTTCCAGGCGATCAAGGACCGCGCCAGCGACATCCATTTCGAGCCGTTCGAGGACGAATTCAAGATCCGCTACCGGGTGGACGGCGCGCTGTATGAAATGTCGCCGCCGCCGAAATACCTCGCCCTGCCGGTCATCTCGCGCATCAAGGTGTTGAGCAACCTCAACATCGCCGAGCGTCGCCTGCCGCAAGACGGCCGCATCCAGATCGGCATTGCCGGGCGGGCGGTGGACCTGCGCGTCTCGACGCTGCCCACGCAGTTCGGCGAGTCGGTCGTGCTCCGCGTGCTGGACCGCACCGTCGTCAACCTCGACCTCGGCGTCCTGGGCATGCCGCCGGACCTGATCAACAAACTGCGCGAACTCATCAAGATGCCCAACGGCATCGTCATCGTCACCGGCCCGACCGGTTCGGGCAAGACCACCACGTTGTACTCGTGTCTGCGCGAGATCAACACCATCGACCTGAAACTGCTTACCGCCGAGGACCCGGTCGAGTACGATCTGGAAGGCATCATGCAGGTGCCGATCAACGACGCGGTCGGGCTGACGTTTGCCCGGGCGTTGCGCTCGTTTCTGCGGCAGGACCCGGACATCATCATGGTCGGCGAAATGCGCGACCTGGAAACGGCGCAGATTTCGATTCAGGCGTCGCTGACCGGCCACCTGGTCTTCACCACGCTGCACACCAACGACGCCCCCGGCGCCATCACCCGGATGATCGACATGGGGGTCGAGCCATTCCTGATTACCTCGACCTTGCAGGCGGTGCTCGCCCAGCGGCTCGTGCGCACCGCGTGCAAGAAATGCCGGGTGGCCTACGAGCCAAGCGAATCGGTGTTGGCGGAACTCAATTTGACGAAGGACGACACCCAGGGTCGGCCATTCTATTACGGCAAGGGCTGCATGGAATGCAACGAAACCGGCTACAAGGGGCGCAAAGGGTTGTTTGAGTTGCTGCTGATCAGCGAGCCGGTTCGGGAACTGATCAACGAACGCGCCCCCGCGGGCGTCATCCGCGCCAAGGCGCGGGAACTGGGATTGCGGACGTTGCGCGAGGACGGGGTGCGCAACGTTTTGGATGGCGAAACGACGGTGGAAGAAGTATTGAAGTACACGTAAATTCAAGCCGGGCCTGGCGCAGGCCCGGAGGAGGACACGGCCATGGCCAAGTACAATTATGTGGCGTTGGATCTGAAAGGCAAAGAGGTCCGCGGCGAGCTGGAAAGCGACAGCACCACCGGTGCGATCAGCCGCATCCGCGAGATGGGCTATTTCCCCACGGATGTGAAGGAGGCCAAGAAAGCGGCCGCGCCGGGCGCGCCGGCTGCCGCCGGCCCGGGCGCCGCGCCGAAGAAGAGCAAGAAGGGGATGAGCATGGAACTCCGCCTGCCGGGCATGGGCGGCGGCAAGGTCAAATCCAAAGTCCTCACGTCCTTCACCCGGCAGTTGGCGACGCTGATTGACGCGGGCCTGCCGTTGTTGCGCGGGTTGAGCGTGTTGCGCAACCAGGAGAAAAGCCCCTCGCTCAAACGGGCCATGACGCAGATCGCCGAGGGGGTCGAAGCCGGCAGCACCTTCAGCGAAGCGCTGGCGCAACATCCCAAGATTTTCAACAAGCTCTACGTCAACATGGTCCGCGCCGGCGAAGCGGGCGGCGTGCTCGACGTCACGCTGAACCGCCTGGCCGAGTTCATGGAGAAAGCCCAGAAGATCAAGAACAAGGTCATCTCGGCGATGGTCTATCCGTCGGTCGTTATTTTCGTCGCGATTGCGATTTTGAGCTTCCTGATGACGTTCGTCGTGCCGAAGTTCGAGGAAATCTTTGCCGACCTGCTGGACGGCGGCTCGTTGCCGAAATTGACCCAGGTCGTGATGGCCGTCAGCAAGATCATCAAGAGCCAGTTTCTGGTGGTGGTGGGGTGTCTCGTGGTGTTGGTGATTATCGTCAAGGCGTCCGCCAAAACCACCGGCGGCCGGTACCTCCTCGACAAAATCAAACTCAACTCGCCCGTGTTCGGCCCGCTGATCCGCAAAGTCGCCATTGCCCGGTTCACTCGCACGCTGGGCACGTTGATCTCCAGCGGCGTGCCGATTCTGCAGGCGTTGAACATCGTGCGCGAAACCGCCGGCAACGCCGTCGTCGCCCGCGCCGTGACGCAGGTCCATGACGCGGTGAAAGAGGGCGAACGCATCGTCCAACCGCTCGAAGCGTCCGGCATCTTCCCGCCGATGGTGGTCAGCATGGTCGAGGTCGGCGAGGAAACCGGCGCGCTGCCGGACATGCTGATGAAGATTGCCGACGTGTACGACGACGAGGTGGACAACGCGGTCACCGCGCTGACCTCGCTGCTCGAACCGATCATGATCGTGTTCCTGGCGTTTGTCGTCGGCACGATCGTCATCGCCCTGTTCCTGCCGCTGATCGACATCATCGGCAAACTGGGTCAGGCGTAATCAGCGCCCGCCAAACAGGTCGCCGGTCGCAGGAGCGGCCGGCTGAAGTTCGGCGAGCAGTGATTTGAAGCCGAATTGCCGGTACAGGTGCGCCAGCCGGTCACTGTCGGGGGGTTGAAGTTTCAGATCCGACCAGTCGACCGGCAGGGTCAGCGCGCTGCGCAGCTCCACCAATTGCCGGTTCTGCCGGAGCCGGTCACGGTGCGCCGTCAACGCCTCCCGCAACCTGGGCTTCTGCACGTCCGCGAGCCGGCCGAGCAGGTTGTCCAGGCTGCCGAACTGCTGCAGCAGCGCGGCGGCGGTCTTTTCACCGATGCCCGGCACGCCGGGAATGTTGTCCACGGCATCACCGGTCAAGCAGAGCAGATCCACGACCTGTTCGGGTTTGACGCCGTAGCGGGCCTCAACCGCGGCGGCGTCCACCAGGCTCGCGCCGGTGCTGTCGGGGCGGACGATGCGGATGCCGTCGGTGACGAGCTGGAGCAAATCCTTGTCGGTGCTGGCAATCAGCACCCGCGCGCCCGCGGGCGCGGCGCGCCGGGCCAGCGTGGCGATGATGTCATCGGCTTCCTCGCCCTCGAGTTCGACGACCGGCATCCCCAGCGCCTGCAGGACGTCGCGGATGGCCGGCAACTGCGCGTCCAACGCCGGCGGGGTGGGGGGGCGGTGTTCCTTGTAGCTGGGTAGGAGGTCGAGCCGTTGCCGCGGCGCGCCGAGATCGAACACCACCGCCAAATGCGTCGGTTGATGGTCGGCCACCAGCTTCTTCAGCATCTTGGTGAACCCGAAGATGGCATTGACCGGCTGGCCCTGCGGGCCGGTCAATTCGCGGATGGCATAGAACGCCCGGTAGATGAGCGCGTACGCGTCGATCAACAACAAGGTCTCCGCCATGGCCGGCAGGGTAACATGCACAGGAAAATCGTCAACCGCCGGTCGCCTCGCGCCCCCACCAGCGATAGAGCACGGGCAACACCACCAGCGTCAGCACCGTGTTGCTCGCGATACCGCCGATGACGACCGTGGCGAGCGGACGCTGGACTTCGGCGCCAACACCGGTGTTCAACGCCATCGGGATGAAACCGACCGCCGCGACCAGGGCGGTCATCAGCACGGGGCGGAGGCGGACCTGGCAGCCTTCGCGCACCGCCGCGTCGAGAGCGAGGCCGGCCTGGAGACGTTGCTTGATGAAGGTGACGAGCACCAAGCCGTTGAGAATCGCGACGCCACTGAGCGCGATGAAGCCAATGGCCGAACTCACCGTGAACGGCATGCCCCGCAGCGCCAGCGCCGCCACGCCGCCCACTGCGCCGAGCGGGATGCCGGTGGCGACGATCAACACATCGCGCACGCTGCCGAAGCTGAAGTACAGCAGCATGAAGATCAACCCCAATGTCAGCGGCACAACGAAGAGCAGCCGGCGATTGGCCCGCTGCATGTTTTCGAACTGGCCGCCCCACTCGATGGTGTAGCTTTCCGGCAGTTTGACTTCGGCGGCGATACGACGCTGCGCTTCCGCCACGAAGCTCCCGACATCCCGGCCGCGCACGCTGCACTGGGCGGTGATGCGGCGGCGTCCCCATTCACGGTTGATCGTGGCCGGGCCTTCGGTCTGGGTGATGCGCGCCAGCCGGTCCAGCGGCACAACCGGACCGGCAACCGTGGGGATGAGCGTCGCCGCGAGCGCTGCCGGGTCGGTGCGCTGTCGGTCGGGCAACCGCGCCACCAACGGGAACCGGCGCTGGCCTTCGCGGATTTCGCCGATGTGTCGGCCGCCGAGCACTTCCACGACATCGAGCACGTCGCGCGTCGGCACTCCGTACCGCGCGATCGCATCAGGGTCAACCTTCACCTCCAACACGGGCTGCCCCGTGAGTTGTTCCCCCGACACCTCGGCTGCGCCGCGGATCGCCAGCAACACGCGTTGGACCTGGTCGGACAGCGCCGTCAGGGTGTCGAAATCATCGCCATAAATCTTGATGCCGACGTCCGAGCGGATGCCGGCAATCATCTCGTTCATGCGCATCTCGATGGGCTGGGTCATCACGACGTTCAACCCCGGCATGTCCCGGACCATGGCGCGCATCTGCTCGGCCAATGCCTGCTGGGTCGGCGCTTTCTTCCAGGTGGGCCGTGGTTTCAGCGTCACAAACACGTCGGTCAACTCAATGCCCATCGGATCCGTGGCGACTTCCGCCGTGCCGTTGCGACTCCACACGCGCGCCACCTCGTCCGGGAATTGTTGCAGCAGCAACTGCTCGAGGCGCGTGTTCTGCGCCGTCGTTTCTTCGAGGGAAATTCCCGCCAGCCGAATCACGTTGATCACAATCGCGCCTTCGCTCAGCTTCGGCAAAAATTCACCGCCGCGCCGCAGCGCCAGAACGCCGGCTAGCGCGACCAGCGCCAGCGCGACGCACAACGTCACCACGCGAAAGCGCAGCGCGAAGTTCAACGCCGGCGCGTAGAGCCGGTGGGCCAGCCGCACCAGCCACGGTTCGCGTTCCTGGATCTGCTTCGGCAACATCAGGCTGGCCAGCACCGGCATCAGCGTCAGCGACAGGATCAGCGAGCCCAGCAGCGCGAAAATCATCGTCAGCGCCATCGGTCGGAACAATTTTCCTTCGACACCTTCCAGCGTCAGGATCGGCAGGAACACGATCATGATGATCAACTCGCCAAACATCGTCGGCTTCCGCACCTCGATGGCCGCGTCGCGAATGATGTCCAAGCGACGCTTCTTTGGTAGGGCGCGCCCGCCGGGCACGCCGAAGTTGTTGTCGGCAGACGGCGCGCCCGGCGGTCGCGCCCTACCGGCCTCCGCCACCTGCCGCACGCAGTTCTCGACCATGATCACCGAGCTATCCACGATCAGCCCGAAATCAATCGCGCCGAGACTCAAGAGGCTGGCGGCGATGCCGGCTTGGAGCATGAAGTTGCCGGCAAACAACATCGCCAGCGGAATCGCCGCCGCCACGATCAGCCCCGCGCGCAGGTTGCCGAGAAACAGGAACAGCACCGCCACGACCAGCAGCGCACCGGCGAGCAGGTTGTGTTCGACGGTGAGGATGACCTTGTCCACCAATTCCGTGCGGTCATAATAGGTTTCGAGCGTCACGTCCGCCGGCAGGGATGGCTGCACCTGGGCAATTTTCTCCTTCAGCGCGCGGGTGACCGCGTGGCTGTTTTCACCCATCAACATGAACCCGAGTCCAAGCACCGCCTCGCCCTTGCCGTCCGCCGTGACGGCGCCGCGGCGAATCTCGTGGTCAATGCCCACCTCTGCCACATCGCGCACGCGCACCGGCACGCCGTCATGCGACGCGATCACGATATTGCCGATCTGGTCAATGTCGGCCGTCAGGCCGATGCCGTGGACAAGCATTGACTGGCCGCTGACTGTCAGGTTGCCGCCGCCGACGCTCGCGTTGTTCTTCTCCAGCGCCTCGAACACGTCGGCGAACGTCAGCGCATGTTTGACGAGCCGCTTGGGTTCGATGACGACGTGATATTGCTTCTCGAACCCGCCCCACGTGTTGACTTCCGCGACGCCCGGCACCTTGCGCAATTCGGGTTTGACGACCCAGTCGTGCAATTCGCGCAGTTCCGTCAGCGTCCGTTCCGGGTTGTCCGAGTGGACGACGTAGTGAAACACTTCGCCCAAGCCCGTTGAAATCGGACCAAGTTCGGGTCGCCCGATCTCGTCCGGCAACCCGACGCTTTGCAACCGTTCGCCGACGAGCTGCCGCGCGAGGTAGATATTGGTGTGGTCGTCGAACGTGGCGACGACTTGCACGAACCCGAATTTCGACACCGACCGCACATTCTGCAGGCCCGGCAACCCGCCGATGGCCAGTTCGATGGGCAGCGTGATCTGCTGCTCGACCTCCAAGGGATTCAACGACGGCGCGACGGTATTAACCTGCACCTGCACGGGCGTCGTGTCGGGAAACGCGTCAATGTTCAGCCGCGCCACTGACCAGCCGCCGACGACGATGAGAATCACCGACAACAGGCAAATCAGCAGCCGGTTGCGCAGCGAGAAATTGATGAGCCAGTTCAACATGGCCGGGTACGGTTCATTCGGCGCAACAACCCGCGCCCAACCGCGCTTTTAGCATCTCGGATTTGACCGCATAGCTGCGCGCGACCACCACTTGGTCGTTGGGACGCAAACCTGCGAGGACTTCGAGTTGGCCGTTTTGTTTCGCGCCGAGTCGCACGCACCGCGCTTCGTACAAATCGTCTTCCAGCTTGAGAAACACCAGGGATTTGTCGTCGAGCGTTTGCACGGCGCTTTGCGGAATCACAACCGCGTTGTTCGAAGCGGTCGTCAGAATCCGCGCTTGCGCGAACATGTTCGCCCGCAACGCGCCCTCCGGATTGGCGACCACGCCGCGCGCCCTGGCCATGCGCGTGCGGTCGTCCACTTGCGCCCCAATCCACGTAAGCTCGCCACGGAACGTCTGCGTGGGAATCGCTTCGACAGTCAGTTCGACCGTCTGTCCAACGCGGAGGCGGGCCAGTTGTGATTCAAGCACGTTGAGCGTCACCCACATCTCGGACAAGTCCGCCAGCGCGAACAACGACGTACCGGCTTCCACCAACGCGCCGCGCACGGCCTGGCGCTCGACGATCTCGCCGGCAAACGGGGCGCGCAATTCCAGCAGCGCGGTTTCCGACGGCAGGTCTTTGAAGCCGAGCGCCGTGAGTTGCTGGTGGGCGGCTTGATAGGCAGCTTCGGCTTCTTGGAGGTCTTTTTCCGATGAGATGCGTTCGGCCCGTAGTGTGCGTTCACGTGCGAGGGTTTGCTGGGAAAGCCGCGCGGTTGCGACCGCCGTGGCGATTTCCGCTGATCCGATCCTCGCCAACACCGCGCCGTCGGTGACGCGACTGCCCAGATCCACCTCGATTGATTGGATGATGCCCCCGACGGGCACGGCGATCTGCGCGAGCTTGTTTTGGTTGAACCCGATTTCCGCATAGCACTCCACGGCATCGGAGATGTAGCCCACTCGGGGCGCGGCGATCTGGACGCCGACTTTGGCAGCGGATTCTTTCGACGGCATCCGGACCTTCATACCCTTTCCAACCGCCAGCGCAGCCAGCAGGTCGGGATGGCAATTCCCGCATTCGGATTCGTCCAACTTGTGATCCCGGCAGTACAACGCGCTCGTGGCCGGCGGCGCGGGCGCTTCCGATTTCGGCGCGTCCGCGGGCTTCGTCTTCAGTTCCGGGTGGCAGAGGAAACATTCATCCTCATACAACCCGTGCTCGTCACAGTAGAGCCGGTTTTTGTCCTGCAATTCGGGATGACACAGCCAGCAACGATCTTCGTAACGATTGTGTTCCTTGCACCACAGCCGTTGCGGATCGCGCAGGTTCGGCGGGACGCCCGCCTCGGTAGTGACGGGCGCGGCCGGCTTCTCCTGCTTGTCGCCTTGATCGGATCGGCCGCAGCCGGTCCACAATGCTGCCGCCAGCAGCAACGGCACAACTTTCAGTATGTTTTTCCAATTCATGGTTTACTCCTTCGATGGGGTTGCCGCCAACGCTTCCCAATCCGCGATGGCGATATTGAGTTCCAACAGTTTTTCCAGGTAGGCGAGCCGGGCTTCGGCGACGGTGCGCTGCGTATCCACTAGGTCGAGAAACCCAAACTTGCCCGCGTCGAATCCACCGCGCACGAGCCGCAGTGACTCCTCCGCCTTGGGCAAGATCCGCTCTCGATACGCGGCGACCTGTTCGCTCGCCGCCTGCAATCGCGCTTGAAGCACGCTCAGTTCCTCCGCGAGTTCCTGTTCCGTCGCCGTCAAATCGTAACGCGCGATCTCTGCCAGTGCCCGCGTCTCCCGTTTCCGACCCTGCGCGCGGTCAAAGATCGGCAACGGCAGCGAGACGCGAAATTCCATCAGCGTCTCATTCTCGCCCTCCGCGCGTCCGCCGGCCACGCCGAGCGTCACGTCCGGCCACGGTTCGAGTTTCGCTCGGCGCAATTCCAGTTCCGCCCGGTCCCGGTTGGCCGACGCCACGCGCGAGCGCGGATGACGTTTCAACAGCTCTTCCATCGCCAACTCCGGCAACTCGATGCTCTCCCGCAACTCGCCTTCGAGTTGTTCGAAATCACCCGACGCGCGGCCCATCAGCCGGGCGAGGTTCTTCCGCGCCTCGGTCAATTCGGCGCGTCCCGCCGCCGACTCCACCTGCGCGCGGTCCAACTCGATCTCCGCGCGCAGTTGCTCCTGGTCGCTGGCCGCGCCGGACTCGACGCGCTTGCGGGCGGCGGTTGCGGTTGAGCGCGACAGTTCGACGAGTTCCCCGGACACGGCGAGTTTCTTCTCAGCCGCCAGTGCACGATAGAAGGTGGTGGTGACCGTTCGCACCAAATCCGCTTCGCGCTGCGCAAACTCCCATTCCGCCGCGCTGACTTCCTTGCCTCCGATGCGCGCATCGAGCGACTTCTTGCCGGGAAACGGCACGGTCTGCGAGAGGCCGACGAGGTTCTTCGATTGCGACAGTCCGCCGGAATGGATCGGCACTTCCTCGGCGACGACTTCCAACTCCGGGTTGGGCCACAACCGCGTTTGGCCGGCGCGGCCGGCTGCCGACTCGATTTGGGCGCGGGCCGCGCGCAGTTCGGGATTATCACGCCGCGCGGTCTGTAAACACTCGTCCAGCGTCAACGCCCGAGCCGCGTCAGCAGCGCAGCACGCCAAGAGGATCCAATGCAAAGTTTTCATACCGGCTTAACGAAGGTTGTCCGGCTCGCGATGAGCCGGCAGTTTCAGACACGGTGAAGACCGACGGGCACACTGCGCCCGTGGCGTCAGGCAAGAGACTTCGGCGGCGGCAACAGGTGGGCCAATTCGGGAGCGACAGGCTCGGAAAACTCGACGCGGATCGTGGACAGCAAGCCCAAGCCAATTTCCGGGCTCTCCAGCGGTGCAGCCGTCATGGCGGAGTGACTGCACAGGGCGCAGGGCAGGTGACTGCAACACGCATCAGTTTCCTCCACGACCACGCAGCACAGAGTGCCCGCAACCGCGCAGGCGACGAGAACCGCGACGAATCTCAGCCCGAAAATCACGGTCGCACACTAGCCTGCGCGGCGCCGGTTTGTCAACTTGCGGTTTCTCGCTTGGAGGGATGGCCCCGGTACATCGTGACCCCCTGCCGTGTGATCATCGCGTTTACGGAAACACCAGCTGGATCAGAAAACCCAGCGCGATGGTCAATGCCGTGGCAATGCCGAGATACCCCAGTGCGCAGCGTTTGCCGAACTTGCCCCAGATCATGGACAGCTCGGTGAAATCGGTCGTCACGCCGACCAGCACCACGACGAACACGACGGCCAGCGACGCGCCGAGTTGGTAAAGCTGCCCGGCCAGCACGGAGAATCCCTCGGAGCATAATTCCACGACCGCGGCCACCGGCACGGCGAGCAGGACCGGGTTGATGGCCGAACCCGCGCCGAGATACCGGTTGACCCATTCGGACGGCACGAAGGCCCGCAACGCCGCCGCCACCAGCAAGCCGAACGCAAGATACTTCCACAGTTCGCGGAAGGCCTCGCCCGCTTCGCGGAACACGCACACCCATCGCTGTGACATGCGTTCGGCGTGGTGTTCGGCCTCCTCGTCGGCCACGGCGAGCGGAATCGCGGAGCGGCTCGTCCCGTCCAGCCAGCCGGCATCCTCCAGTTTCCCCAGCAGCCAGCCGGTGAGGAACGCGACCAACATCGCGCCGACAAAGACAATCGCGGTTCGGGCAAATCCGAGAAACCGGTAGAAGATCAGCAGTTGGAGAAAGCCCGCCCACGGCGCCGCCGCCAGAAACGTCAGCGCCGCCGCGCGCGTCGCGCCTTTCGCCCGCATCGTCGCCGCAATCGGGATCGCGCCGCACGAGCACAGGGACACCACGAGCCCGGCGGCCATCGCCCGCCCGTACGTCGCCAGATTGTTCGTGCCGCAATACCGCAGCAGTGTCCGCTTCGGCACAAACTCGGCGATGATGCCGGCCATCAGGAAACCCAGCAGCAGGTAGAGCCACAACTCCGCCACCAGTCCGCCCAGTGCCGTCAAATAGCTGGCTGCCCAGTTCACTGGTCAATGCTTGTGGCCGTGCTCCTCGGCGCAGATGCAGGCGTACTCGGCGCGCTGGCACTTGGCGCAGACTTCATCATCGAAGGCGATCTTGAAGTTCTGCGCTTTGGCGTCAGGCGTGGACTTCAGTTGCACCATGACGTTGTAGCCGTCGCCTTCCGGCAATGGCTGGGTGGAGACCAATGCATCATTCTTCTTTTCCAAGGCGAGTTTGACACGCCCGGATTTGGCGTCGGCCCAGATCACGGCGGATTGCGCGCCAACGGCGACCGGTTTCAGGTCGGCATCATAGAATGCCAGCACGACGGAACGGTCATTCTCGACGAAGAACTCCATGTGCGCGTCGAGCATCTTGCCGCCTTTGGGACCGGGGACCGGTTTCTCTGCCGCGACTGCCGCGATGACAACGAGGCTGAGGGTGATGAGGGACAGTGAGGTTTTCATGCGTGTGTCTCCTTTTGGTTGATGGATTCGGTTTGGTTGTCCAGCGCCATCGGGGCGAGGCTTGGGCCGGCGGACGGTGAAGCCAGCGCTTACCATTTCCAGACCTTGATGACCACCGGCACGACGAGCTGCGGTTGGTTCGGAAGATTGGTCTCCAGATGGATGTCGCCGGCCAACGGTTTCTGGGGCAACTCGCCAAGTTTCAGGACGACGTTGTAGCTCTTGCCCGCCTCGACCGGGACCAGCTCGACGGCAAGTTCTTTCAAATCGCTTTTGGCGCTGAGCAATTCCAAGTGTTGATCCGGTTTGGTCGTTGAAATGCTCACGGCGCGCGTCTTCCAGTCGAGGCTCTGCGGTTGCCCGGAGTCTGCCGTCTTGGGCACGTACCAGATGAGCTGTATTGGGTTGACCACCACATCGCCCACAAACCGCGCGAACACGGGGACGGAGAAGGCGGCGGCTCCTTGGGAATCGTCGGTGAAGCCTTGCACCGAGCCACTGAACCAGCGCGGCGCGCCCTCGGCCCGCACGTCGATCAACAGACGCGCGGTCTGCTCCCGATCCTCTCCCGGCTCGACGCGGGCGCGGACGGACGGATCGCTGGTTTCGAGTTTGGTGATCGCCAGCTTCTTGCCGTCCACTCGGTTGACGATCACGATGGCATTGGTGCTCGCATTCATCGGGAGTTCGCCAACCTGCACCTGTGGGGGACTGATCTCAAACGTCTTTTTCACGTGGCACTTGATGGAGAGCTTCAGTTCGGGCTGCTGCGGATCATTGGACGGCACGGTGATGGATTTGTGAAACGGACCGACGACCTTGAGCAGGTTTAGTGTGAACGACAGCTCGCCTTTCTCTCCGGGTTGAAGCCGGTCGGGTTTGACCGCCGCCACCGTACAGCCGCACTCTGGCTTCGGCGGCTGCACCTGCAACTCGGCGTCGCCAACGTTCCGAAACGTGAATGTGCCCGTGACCGTCTGCACGAGCGAGGTCGTGCCGAAGTCATACTCCGTGCGGTCGAATTTGATCCTCGGAGTGCTGTCGGCATGCGCCGTTGCGCAGGTCAACCCGATGAACAACCCGGCTGCGATCATCCCCTGTTTCATGACTGTGCCGCTTCGGGTTCGGGTTGGCTGTCGCGGGCGTGGAACATCCGGTAGAGGCACGGCAGCACCAGTAGTGTGAGGGCGGTGCTGGAAATGATGCCCCCGATGACGACGGTGGCGAGCGGGCGTTGGACTTCCGCGCCGCGGCCGGTGGCGATGGCCATCGGGACGAAGCCGAGGGCGGCCACGGTGGCGGTCATCAGCACCGGTCGCAAACGGGTCACCGCGCCTTGGAGAATGGCGTCGTCCAGCGACATGCCCCGCTCGCGCAGTTGGTTGATGAAGGCGATCATGACGACGCCGTTGAGCACGGCCACGCCGCTCAGCGCGATGAATCCCACGCCGGCAGAGATGGACAGCGGGATGTCGCGCAGCCAGATGGCGAGGATGCCGCCGGTCAGGGCCATCGGCACGCCGGTAAATACGAGCAACGCGTCCTTCGCCTGGCCGAAGCTCATGAACAACAGCACGAAGATCAACGACAGCGCGACCGGCACGACGATTCGCAGGCGTTTGGCGGCGCTGATCATCTGCTCGAACTGGCCGCCGTAGCCGATCCAGTAGCCGGGCGGAAGCTTCACTTCGGCTTGAATCCGTTCGTGCGCCTCGGCGACGAACGAACCGATGTCGCGGCCGCGGATGTTGCACGAAGCGACGACGCGGCGTTTGCCGTTTTCGCGGCTGATCTGGTTGGGGCCGGGCGCGAAGTTGAACTTCGCCACGGCGCTCAGCGGAATGAACGACGGGCCGGACGCGTGCGACCCGCCGAAGCTGACATGCTCGATTTCGTCGCCGTCGTCTTCCAGCAACGGGACGGCGATGCGTTTGATCGCCTCAAGGTCGGTCCGGTCTTCCTCGGGCAGGCGGACGATGAGTTCAAAGCGGCGGTCGCCCTCGAAGATTTGGCCGGTGGATTTGCCGGCCAGGGCGATCTCGACGATCTCCTGCACGTCCGCGACGTTCAGGCCGTAACGCGCCAGCGCGGTGCGGTCGAGTTCGATGGTCAGCATCGGCAGGCCGGTGACCTGTTCGACCTTCACGTCGGCGGCGCCGGGGATTTTTTCCAAGACCTCGCTCACGTCGGTGGCGGACTTGAGTAACACGTCGAGATCGTCGCCAAAGACTTTGACGCCAAGATCGCTGCGCACGCCGCTGATGAGTTCGTTGAACCGCATCTGGATCGGCTGGGTGAACTCGTAGTTGTTGCCGGGGATTTGTTGCGCGGCGTCCTGAATGGCTTCGACCACTTCCGCCTTGGGCCGTTTCGGGTCCGGCCACTCGGCGCGCGGCTTGAGCATCACGAACACGTCGGCCACGCTGGGCGGCATGGGGTCGGTGGCGACTTCGGGCGTGCCGATCTTGGCGAAGACCTCCCGCACCTCGGGGAACTCCTTGACCCGTTTCTCGATGACGTCCTGCATCGCCACCGACTGGGTGAGGCTGGTGCCGGGGATGCGCATGGCGTGGAAGGCGATGTCGCCTTCATCGAGGCTGGGAATGAATTCCGAGCCGAGTCGCGACGCCAGCAGCAGGCTGAGCGCGACCACCACCGCGGCGGCCAGGGCGACGACCGGCCGGTGGGCGAGCGCGACCCGCAACGACGGGACATACGCGGCCCTGGCGAGGCGCATGATCGGGTTTTCCTTCTCGGAGATTTTGCCGGTCAGAAACAACGCGACCGCCGCCGGCACGAACGTCACCGACAACAGCAACGCGCCGAGCAGCGCCAGCATCACGGTGAACGCCATCGGGTGAAACATTTTCCCTTCGACGCCGGTCAGCGTCATGATCGGCAGATAGACCACCATGATGATGATCGTCCCGAAGATGCTCGGCCGGATGACCTCGGTGGTCGCTTCGCGGCAGGTGGCGAACCGCTCGGCGCGGTCGAGCAATCGTTTGAGCCGGTGTTGTTCCTCGGCGAGGCGGCGGATGCAGTTTTCCACGATGATGACCGCGCCGTCCACGATGATGCCGAAATCGAGCGCGCCGAGACTCATCAGGTTGCCGGACACCTTGTTCTGCACCATGCCGGTAATGGTGAACAGCATCGAGAGCGGAATCACCAACGCCGTCAGCAGCGCGGCGCGGATGTTGCCGAGCAACAGAAATAGCACCGCGATGACCAGCAGCGCGCCTTCGGCCAGATTGTTGCGGACGGTGTGGATGGTGGCGTCCACCAGTTCCGTGCGGTTATAGACCGTGCGGGCGACGACGCCGGCCGGCAGGCTGCGGTTGATTTCTTCCAGCCGCTGGTGCACGCGCTGGCTGACGGTGCGGCTGTTTTCGCCGATCAACATGAACGTCGTGCCGAGCACGACCTCCGCGCCGTTGAGCGTGGCCGCGCCGGTCCGCAATTCCTTGCCGAGCGCGACTTCCGCCACGTCGCGAATGTGAATCGGCGTGCCTTCGTTCGTGCCGATGACGATTTGGCCGATCTCGTCCATTGTCAGCACCTGGCCGGGCGCGCGGATGAGATACTGTTCGCCACGGCGCTCGATGTAGCCGGCGCCGACGTTCTGGTTGTTGCGGGCCAACGCTTCCATCACGTCGTGCAGGCTCAAGCCGTAGGCGAGCAGTTTTTCGGGATGCGGCGTGACGTGGTACTGCTTGTCGTAACCGCCGATGGTGTTGACTTCGACCAGGCCGGGCACGTTGCGCAGTTGCGGTTTGATCACCCAGTCCTGAATCGTGCGCAGGTCGGTGGGAGTGTGCGACGCGCCGTCCTTCGCTTCGACGGTGTACATGTAGATTTCGCCCAAGCCGGTGGAGATCGGTCCCATCTCCGGCTCCAGCCCTTCCGGCAACTGCTCTTTCACCTCCTGGATGCGTTCGTTGATGAGTTGCCGGCCCCAGTAGATGTCGGTGCCGTCCTTGAACACGACGGTGACCTGCGACAGGCCATACCGCGACAGTGAGCGCGTGTAATCCAGTTGCGGCAGACCGGCCATCGCGGTTTCGATGGGGAAGGTGATGCGTTGCTCGGCCTCCAGCGGCGAGTAGCCGGGCGCTTCGGTGTTGATCTGCACCTGCACGTTGGTGATGTCCGGCACGGCGTCAATCGGCAGCCGCTGGAAGCTATAAACGCCCACGCCGGCCATCGCCACCACCGCCAGCATCACCAGCCATCGCTGCCGGATCGCAAATTCAATGAGTCGTGAAAGCATGAGAATTCCTTTCTAGTGTGCGTGTCGGTGATGGAGGTCGGGTGCATGCCGATGCGAGTGCCGCAGTGGCTCATGGCGGTGCGGATGCGAACGCCAGCCGCTGCGCGGAATCTCGCCGGCCTCATGTGGATGGAGGTGATGACCGTCATCGTGGCGATGGGCGTGATCGTGTTCGATCGGCTCATGAACATGCTCGTGCGCATGATGTTCCGTGAGCAGCAAGTATACGCCGGCAACCATCAGCGGGATGGCAGCGAAAAACTGCCCTCCGGGTCGCTCGTGGAGCAGTAGGACCGAGAGCCCCGCCCCGAAAAACGGCCCAAGCCCGAACACAGCACTGGTGCGAGCCGCGCCGAAGTCGCGCATTGCGAGAATGAACAACACGATGCTCAATCCGTAGCTCACGCTGCCCAACAACAGCGCTGCCACAAAGGCCGACGGAGTCGGCAGCGGTTGCCGCAAGATCACACCCAGCGCCGCCGAGAAGCCGCCCGCCACGAAACCTTTCACGGCCACAATCATCAGCGGATCTTTCGCGGCAATATGGCGTGTGAGGTTATTGTCGATTCCCCACAGCACGCACGCGCCCACCACGCCCAGCGCGCCCACAGTCACACCCCACTGCCCACTGGTCGGCCAGGTCAGCCCCACGCTCGCAAGCGTGATCAGAGCTACTGCCCATCCGACGCGCGAGCCGATCGCCTCCTTAAACATCCAGGCCGCAATGATGGCGGTGGCCACACCTTCGAGATTCAACAGTAACGAGGCCGTCGCCGCCGGTGTCTGTCGCAATCCGAACAGCAGGGCAATTGGAGCAGCGACACCGCCGGCCACCACCGCGCCGGCCAGCCAACCAACATCGCCTCGACGAATCGCCGCCTCGCGACACGCCGGTCGCGCGCGCATCTGACGCAGCCCGATCCACAAAGCCACGCCCAAGCCACTACCCAGATACAGCAAGGCCGCGAGCAGGATCGGCTCAATCTCGCCGAGCAAAACTTTGGCAAGCGGCGCACTTGCGCCAAACAGCGCCGCCGCCAGAAACGCCTGAAGCATGGTTCGTGTTGGTTGCGCGGCATTCATCGATTGCACCTAGACGGCTTGGTCCTGCTCTTCGCCGGTGCGGATGCGCACGACGCGCGCGACATCGGTGACGACGATCAAGCCGTCGCCCCGCGCGCCGGTATGGGCCGCCTGGCGGATGGTGTCCACGATGCGGTCGGCCATCTCGTCGGCGCAGACGATTTCGAGCTGCGAGACCTCATGTTCGAATACGCTCTCCACCGACGGTTTGTATTCCTGGTGTGCGCCGCGCCCGCGACCTTGGCCGTGGGCTTTGAAAAACGTCAGGCCGGGAAAGTGCGGCAGTTCGTGCAGCGCGCGCACCACGTTGTCGGCCATGAGTGACTTGATGATCGCCTTGATTTCTTTCATGGAGGGCCTCGCTTAATGATCGTGTCCCGCGCCGCCTTTGCCGGCGTCGGCTTTGAGGATGAAACTGTTGGCGGCGACGTAGCGTTCGCCGGGGAGCAAACCCGATTTAATCTCCACCCAGCCGACGCCCTGCCGGCCGAGTAGCACGGGCCGGGCCTCGAACGCATCGCCTTCCTCGACGAACACGACGGTTTTTCCGTCCATTGTTTGCAGCGCGTCGTCTTTGACGGCCACATCCACTTCGGTTTCTTCGAGCACGGCGTAGCCCTCGACGAACAGGCCGGGCCGCAGCAATCCGTGCGTATTGGGGATCTCCGCGCGGGCGAGCATGGTTTGCGTGCTGTCCGAGCCAAACGGCGAGATGTAACTGATCGCGGCCTCAATGGGCGGCAGATCAACGCCGGCCTCCACGATGATTTTCTGGCCGAGTTTCATCTTGGTGAAATCCTGCCGGTACACGTTGAGATTCACCCAGACCGTCTGGAGATCGGCGACCACGAAGATGCGTTTGTCATTGGGCACGACTTCGCCCAGCGTCAGGTCTTTTTCGACGACTGTCCCATCAATCTCCGAGCGCACGTCGTACGCTTGGAGGCTCTCGCTGCTTTCGATGACCGCCAGCGTGTCGCCCTTGCGCACGGATTCGCCGAGCCGTTTGTTAACCGATTTGACGACGCCGGCATAACGGGGCAACACGTGCGCAAGCCGGTCTTCATTCGGTCCGATTTTGCCAAATAGTTTCAGCGTGGAATGGATCCGGGTCGCGCCGGCTTCTTCCACCACGATGCCGGACTGCTGGAGCTGCGCCGGGGTCAGCTTGACCCGCCCGACCGCGCCGTGCGCGTCGTCATGTTCGTCATGGCCGGCTTCGCCGTGTTCCTCGTGGCCGTGCGGATCGGCGTTTTTGCCTTTTTCCATGTTCATTACGCGCCAGCCGGCCACGCCGCCGACGGCCAGGATGATCAGGATGATGATCAGATGTTTGGTGTTCATAAAGGTGTCATTCTCCTGAGAAGAGTTGATTCAACGGCTGGCCGGTCAGCCCTTCAATCTCCGCGACCGCCTGTTGGGCGGTGGCCAGCGCTTCGATGAAGCGGAGTTTGGATTCAATGAGGGTGTTTTGCGCGTCCACCACTTCGAGATAGGAAAAGCGGCCGGCGGAATAGCCTTCATTGACGGCATCGAACGCTTCCTGTGCTTGCGGCAGAATTGTCTCCCGCAACGTGGTGATCTGCGCCTGCGCCGCGGCCAGACTTTCGTAAGCCAGCGCGACCGCGCTGCGCCGTTGCACGAGTGCCGCGCGTTGCTCGGCATCGGCTTTCTCCGAGTTCGCCCGCGCTTCGGCGAGGGCGCCCTGATTCCGGTGAAACAACGGCAAGGGCACGGACAGCCCCAACACCGCCGCGTTCTCGCCCGGTTCATTGAAATGCCGGACACCCGCGCCCACGGTCACGTCGGGGAAGGCATTGGCGCGTTCGAGCGCGACGGCCGCTTGGCGCCGCGCCTGTTCCTGTTCCCAGCGTCGCACCGACGGCGTCTGCGACAATCGGTCCGCCGCCTGCGCCGGCGGGGGGACGGTCGGGAGTTTTTCCAAATCACCCGTCGCCCGCTCGAACTGCGGTTCGGCGCTGCCCCAGAAGGCCGCCAGCCGTTTGCGGGCGGCGGACAGGTTCTGGCGCGCCTGCTCCCGGTCGTTGCGAGCGGTGGCGGTCTGCAAATTGAACCGCGTCAGTTCGACCGGCGACGCTGCGCCGGCTTCGACGCGGCGTTGGGCGGCTGGCGCGAACTTTTCCGTGAGCGCGAGCGCCTGCTCCGCCAGTTCCAACCGGCGTTGCGCTTGCAGAACGGCAACGAACTCCTGCGTGACGCGGCGCCACACGTCCAGCCGCAGCGCGTCGTAGTCCAATTGCGCCACGTCCCGTTCCAGCGCGGCGGCGCGCGTGCGCTGGCCGCGTTTGCCGCCGAGTTCGATGAGCTGGCTGAGCTGGAGGGTCGCTTCGGCGGCGTCCGTGCCGGAGAACTCCCCGCTGCCGGCGACATTCTCCACTTCGACCTCCAATTCCGGATTCGGCAACCGCGATACCTGGACGCGGCGCGCCTCGGCGGCACGGATGTCCGCCGAAGAGGCGACCAGTTCCGGATTCTTTTCCAACGCCAACGCCAGCGCTTGCGCCAGCGTCAGCGTTTCTGCCGCGCCCACCCGGGCGACCGACACGATCAACAACAACAACAAGACAAGTTTGGCATGCACACGTTCATCTCCGGTTGACACAACACCACGGCGACACACGACACGACGGGAGACGAACTAGGCTTTGGGAGGATTGAAAATCGAGGCGGCGAACAACGACAAGGGCATGGGCTCGTCCGTGAAGCTGGCCGGCTGCGCCCTTGTGTCAGGCGCAGATGCCTCAGCGCCCAGAGGCAGGGCCGGGGTGTGGCAGGCGCAGTGCACGAGGCAATGTTCCGGCACGGAACTGCCGTCGGCGTGGTTTCCATCGCAGGCCAGACAAACGCCGCCCGCGCCCACGACAAACACCGCCAACAACACTATCGTGATGACTCGAATCATACGCGCCCGAACTTCGACAAACTACAGTGGGTTTCGTTCAAAGGGCAAGCCGGTTGTTTGACATTCATTCGACGATGACTTTACCGGCCATCATCGGGTGCATCAGGCAGGCGTAGGCAAAGGTGCCTTTCTGCTGCGGCGTGAACATCAGAGTTTCAGATTCGCCCGTGGCCAGGTCGCGCGCGGTTTTCACGTTCAATCCGCGGATCGTAAAGCAGTGGAGGACGGCGCCGGGCTCGTCGTTGCGGATGGTCAAGTCGACCGGCTCGCCCTTCTTCAGCATCAGGGCGGGGTTGGCGTGGTTGGGCTGGTCGGGCAAGCGGAACGCGATGTCGCGGGCGGCCAGCACGATCGTGCGGGTTGGGGCGCGCGGCGATTGCTGGGCGGTAAACGCCAGCACCGCGAACGCCACGACGCCCGCGAGAAATCCCGCGGCGAACATCTTGCCACCGTGTTTCTTGATCATTTGTGTCATGGGAGTAGCTCTCTTCTTTCGATTGCCTCGTTAGGCCGTGACCAGCAGCGCCGTGCCGTACATCACCAGCATGCCGAGCAGGAAACCCACGGCGTTGCGGAATCCGAACAAATTCCCCTCGGTCGCCTGCGTCATCTGCCGGCCAATCGTCCAGACCACCTGGAAGATCGCGCCCGCGCCGACCGCCAGGAAAAACACCGCCCAGAAATCCGAGTAAGTGAAGCCCCCGAGCCAGCAGCCGAAGATGGCCGGTCCTCCGCCGAGCAACCCCAGCATCCCCAGATGAAACAACTTCACCTTCGAGCGGGTCAGCGGCGCGACAATGGCCAATCCTTCGGTCGTGTTGTGAATCGTAAAGCCCAGCAGCAGCAACGCCCCGAGCGCGACCTCGCCCACGGCATAGGCGCCGCCAATCGCGAGGCCCTCGCCCAGATTATGCACGCCGATGCCGAAAGCGACCATGTACGCCAGCACCAGTGCCATATCGCCGCCCTGGCGGGACGCGCGGGACCGCAGGGCGCGGTCCACCGCCGTGATCACCAGAAACGCCACCAAAAATCCAATCGCGGCAAAGGCCACTCCGGCGAACACGCCCGGCAGGTTGTCAGCAGCCTCCCGCGCCTCATGCCAGGCGTCCACGCCGAGAAACACCAGCAGCCCCAGCGTGAAGCTCAACAGGAAATTTGTCCACGGGCCGGACAACTGCCGCAGAAACGGCAGCCACAAAATCCCCAGCATCACGGGCAGAATCCCGACATAAACGCCCATCGCCGTAAACACCCCGACCAACCGCGCATCGGGCTTGGGGGTGTCGGTCGCGACGGCGACGTCCCTTTCGAAGCTCAAGCCGTTGGCGGTAAACAACGTGAGCTTGTAGGGATCGCCTTCCACCCAGTCAAACGGGATGCGCACCGTCGCTTCCTGCAAGCGTTCGAGGTGGCGACTGGGACTGAACGCGGCTTTCCAGATCGCTTCGTCCACCGTCACCAGCGTCATATCCACCGGCAACGGGCCGGTGTTGCGAATCGTCAGCTTGATCTCGCCGGTTGAAAACTCGACGCGCCGGATGCTCACTTCCTCAATCGGCGGCACTGGCCGTTCGATCAGTTTGCTGCCGCCGTGGAAAAACCACCAGACCAGGACGCCCAGCAACACCAGCGGCGCGATGGCGCTCGCAATTACAATCGGTTTGGACGTTGCCGTCTTCATTCCTTCACGTGGAAAAAACCCAGCCAACCCAGCTCGGCGAACTCGGAGGTGTGGGCGTGAAACATATACATGCCGGGATACTTGTAGCTGAACTCCAGGATGCCGCGCTGGCCCTGACAGAGGTTGACCGTGTCGGTGCGCTCGGCCGGCTCGAGACTCGTGCCGTTCGGGTAGTAGTCGAACATGTTGGCGTGGACGTGGAGGTTGTTGACCAGATCGAACTCCGTCATGTTGCTCAAGTACACGCGCATCTTCTCGCCCACGCGGATCGTGATCGGATGCTCGGCGTAGTAGTTGGCGTAGCCATTCACGGCGTAAAAGTCGTTTTCCATGTCGAAGTTCACGTCCAGCCCGTGCATCACCATGATCATCTCGGTCGCGGTCGGACGCGGTGCGGGCGGGTCAATGATCAACGTCCCGTACAACCCGCGGGAAATGTGTTTGCGCAACGGCATCATGTGGCAGTGATAAGGGAACACGCCGAACGGCTCCGCCATGAAATCATACGTGAACGTTTTCCCCGATGGGACGACCTCAAACACGCCGTCCATGTTGGCGGGATGAATCCCGTGAAAATGGATCGTGTGCGGCTTGCTTCCCTTGTTTTCGAAATGGATGACGATCCGGTCGCCTTCCGTCGCCCGCAGGGTCGGCCCCGGCATGAAACCGTTGTAGGTCCAGGCAGGAAACTTGACGCCCTCCGCCACTTCCAATTCTTTGTCCTCGGCCCAGATATGGTACTGGCGCTCGGCACGCCCGCTGGCCGAACGGCTCACCTGCCCGGAGTCAAAGGCCGTCAGAAACTTCATCGGATCCATTTCGCCCGTGGCCGGCGGCGCATACGCCTTCGTCCGGGGCAGGCTCTCCAGACTGACCGGCACGACCGTGTTGCCCACGACGCGCGTCTTGCCGATGGGGAATTTGCCGTCCAGTTTCTCGGTAATGCATTCCATGCAGCCCTGCGCCGGGCGCAGCGCCATGGCGCCGGCCGCGCCGAGCAGTCCGGCCTTGAGGAACTTTCTGCGGGTGACGCTCATCGAGTTCATGGCCCGAGCCGCTGGAATAGTAGGCGCACAAAATAGAAGCGTCAACACATAAGATTAGCACTGACTAATTTCCCGCCGCTGCGGATAGAAACTACTCGACAGTGCCCGCCGCCGTGGTCATTTTGGTCGGCATGACCAAGGACGACCATCCCACCATCTCACAGGACGACTACCTGGAGCGCATCCTGGAACTGAATGAGCGCAAAGGATACGCGCGCATCATCGACCTCGCCGCCGACCTCGGCGTGCGGGAGGCGTCGGCCAGTGCCATGGTCAAGCGCCTGGCCCGGGCGGGACTGCTCAAGCGTGAAGCCTATCGCGGATTCGTCCTGACCTCGTCCGGCCGCAAACGTGCCGAATACATTCACGAGCGGCACAAGGTGCTGGCAGCCTTCTTCGAAGCCATCGGTGTGGATGCCGCCACCGGCGCCCGCGACATCGACGGCATCGAACACCATCTCAGCCCGAAAACGGTCCAAGCCATCAAGCGCGCCACCAGCAAGCTGAGTAGCGTGTAGCGACCATCCGCGCGCGCAACGCGGCGAAACGGCAATTGGGCACTTGACCAATCGCTTGGGTCTGCCGCGTGAGCTATCAGCCGATCTTCACCATCACCGACCGGTTGCTGACGCGGAGCGAGGAGATCGCGGCGTTGCGGGAGAAGATTCTGGCGGCGACGGTGCAAGTGCCGTGGATGCCGGCGTTGCAGAAGGATACGCGTTTGCGCAACGCGCATTCGTCCGCGGCCGTCGAGGCCAATCCGTTAACGCTGGAGCAGGTGCGCGCCGTTGAGGAGGGGCGGGAGTTGCCGGCCGTTGCCGAACGGGCTCATTGGTGCTGTGGGAGCTTTACCGGCGCAGGTTTGACACTCATCACATTTTTGCGGTGGACGAATTCTACTGGGAGGACCGGCCGCGCTACTACGCGGCGCTCGACGTGGCGATCTGCGCCTGGGCCGCGCCCACCCGGGCGACCGACACGATCAACAACGACCAGACAAGTTTGGCATGCACACGTTCATCTCCGGTTGACACACGACGACTGCGACACACGACACGACGGGAGACGAACTAGGCTTTGGGAGGATTGTAAATCGAGCCGGCAAACAGCGGCAACTCGAACGACTCGTCAGTCAGCAGACGGGTCGAGGCGCCGGGATGAGCAAGGGCGAGGGCGGTGGCCGAGTCCGGCACGACCGGGCTGTGGCAACCACAATGGATCAGGCAGTGATGCGGTGCCGTTGGTGCGTCGTGATCGTCCGATCCACAGGCGTGTGCGCAGTCGCCGAGGGCGAAGGCAAACGCCAGGAGTATCAGCCCAGCGAAAATTCTCTGACGGCGACCCATGACGGAGTGGAGAATACCACGAGTCTGACTAGACGCAACCAGGAACCCGGGTGCGGTGCAAGAGGGCGGGCCACGTAGGCCGAAGCTCTCCGAGCACGGCCCGCCCCCGGCCCACACGGTCGGCCTCGGAGAGACTCGACCTACTCTCGCCACCACAATTCGGTGGATTGATTTATCGTTACGGCGTGAGTTTGACCGGTTCGGGCGGGTGGACGAGGTTGCCGGCCGGGTCAACCAGCCGGGCGGTGACGAAGATCAGCAGGTTGCGCTTGGAGCGGGAGTTGACCTTGCTGCGGAACAACCGCCCGATAAACGGAATGTCGCCGAGGAACGGCACTTTGTCGTCGAGCTTGGTGACGTCCTCGCGCAGGAGGCCGCCGAGCACGACGGTCTGGCCGTCCCAGATGATGATGCTGGTGGCCAGGCTGCGGCTGGCGAACAGCGGCTGGATGACCTTGGCGGTGATGGCTGCCACCGCGTTGGTGCCGCCGGTGCCACCGCCAACGCTGGGGGAGGAGCTGTAATCAATAAATCCGAGGAACTCGGAGACTTCGGGTATCAACGTCAGGTTGATGGTGTAGCCGTCGGGGCCGACTTGGGGCGTGACGTTGAGCAGGACACCGACCTCGCGCGTTTTGAAGGTCGAGGGGATCTGGCTGACGACGCCCTGACTGACCTGTTGTTCGAATTCGGTCGGGTAGATGAACTCTTGCACGACGCGGATCTGGGCGGCGTTGCCGCTGATCGTGGTGACTTTGGGCGCGGAGAGCACATCCGTGCTCTTCTTTTGTGCGATCGCACGGACCAGGACCTCGAATTGCGGGTTGGTCAGAATGCCGCGCAGAGTGGCGACATTGTTGGGGGACGTGGCCAGACCCGACCCCAGCAGCGTCTCGATGGCGCTGGCTTGGATGATGGTGCTGTCGCGCAACCCGCCGGTGATCTGTCCATCACCCGTGTCCAGGTCGGGGAAATCATTGAAGTCCACATCGCCGCCGCCAAAGGTGTCGTATTGGCCGAACGCATAATGGCCGATCTTCCAGTCGAAACCCAACTCATCCAGGTCGGACTGGGCGATATCCACAAACCGGGCTTCGATCTCGACCTGGGTCGGCACGGCGCTGAGGGTGTCGAGGACTTTCTCAAACAGCTCCAGATTCTCCGGGGTGTTCTTCACGATGATGGTGCTGGTGCCCTCGTTGAAAACCAAGCTTGAACCCGGCGGGAACGGCACACCGGCATCCTGGAAGAATTTCTTCACGTCCTGAACCTCGGCAATCGTGGCGCCGGAACCGCCGAGTGCGCGAAACTCTTCGTCCCCGCTGATTTCCTGTCCCTCACCGGTCGCCGGGGCGACGGCGCGGCGGAAGGCGCCGGGTTCCACCCGGTAGGTGCGGATCATCAAGTCGCCTTCCGGCGCTTCTTTGGGCAGCACGAGAACCGCATGCGATTCGACGCGGAATTTCAGTCCCGCCGCGGTGGTGACGTACTTGAGCGCTTCGATGAGAGGAATGTTGCGCAACGTCAGCGAGATGCGCGGCGCCGCGCCCCCGGTGGAAGCCGGTTCCGCCTCGATCGGCGCGGCCGGCGCCGGGGCGAAACCGCCCGGCGGACCTTCAATGGGCAGACCGCCGCCCGGTCCGCCCGGCGGACCAAAGACGGGGGCGGGCACCGGCGCGGCCACGGGGGCCGTCACTGCCGCCGCACCGGCTTCGCCAGTCTGGATGATGATGTTCACGCCGACCTTTTCGGAGTCGAGATTCCGGCTCTCGTCACTGAGGAAGTTCACGACGTCACGGATATCCGCGTCGCGGAAGCTGATTTGTTCGAGCACGATGGTGTTGAGTTTCTCCAGAATTTTCGCTTTGCTGGCGGCGACTTTGTCCACGGTCGCGCCGCCGCGGCGGAGGCGTTCGAGTTCTTCGCGGGCGACGTTGATGGGGGGCAGCCAGCCTTTGGTGACTTCCCACAGCCGGAGGTTGCGGGAGGCTTCCTGGCCGACCTGCGCCATGTCCAGGCGTTGCTTGTTCAACTCCTCAAGATATTGGTGCGCATCCCCATTGTACGGGTCGATGAGTAGAATCTGCTCGAGCGATATTTCCGCTTCGTCGTACTGGCCGGAGTTGATGAGGATTTTGCTTTCGCGGAACAGTTGCTTGATCTTGTCCTGTTTGGCCGTGAACTCCTCGGTGCGATCCGGGCGGACGACCACCGGCTTCCCGGCCTGCTCCTTGGCCGCGCGCTCGGCGCGATCCGCGCGGGTGAAAATGGAGGAGGCGGCGCGGTTGGCGGGATCGTATTCGAGGGCTTTCGTGGCGAAGTCCCGCGCTTTGGCGTTGTCGCCGGCCCGCAGGGCGTCGTCGGCCAGCCGGTAGTTGGCGCGCACGACGCCGTCGATGGCTTCCGCGCGGTCCTGTGCGGTGGCCGGGGCGTCGGGGAGTTTTTGGAGCGCGGTTTCAAACTTGGTGGCCGCTTCTTGGTACTGGCCGGCATCGTAAGCGGTCTGGCCCTCGCGAATCAGGGATTGGGCGGCAATCTGCGCTTCCTGCCGGCGGACGAGTTCTTCGCGGGCGGCGCGTTCGACTTCTTCCCGTTCGGCATCCGTCAAGCCAGCGGCCGGGACGTCAACGGGCGCGGGCGCCGGGGCGGCGACAGGGACGGGTGCCGGGGCCGGAACAGGCCTGGCCACTGGTTTGGGGGCCGGCGGAGGTGGCGGGGGTTTGGCGATCGGTTTGGGTGGCGGCAAAGGTTTCGGCGGCGGCGGCAGTTTCGGCGCGGGAATGGGTTTGGGGGCGGGGGCCGGTTTGGGCGCCGGTTTTGCCTTGTCCTCATCGGATTCTGTTTCGCCAGTCGGCCGGCGGGGGCCGAAGTTGGTGTTCGCCGCTTCGATTAGTTCCTCAGCGGAGAGGTGCAGGCTGGTGAAACAGAGGCTGCCGGACAACAGCAACGTGAGAGATTTCTTCATAACCAGTTCTCCATTCCGTTCATTGGTGCGACGACAGGGCACGCACAGGGGTCTGTATAGCACGCCACGACTACTGATTCAGATTCTCGACTTCGGGAGGCCACCCGGCAGCCCCTTCCTCCTCCGTGACCGGTGTGGCTGACCTTAACTTGATCTCTTTGGGCTTCTCCTCAGGCTTCTGTGGGTCATTGATTAACATTCGATCTGCTTTGATGTCAACGACATTGTAGGTCGTCATCCCGCACCGGAAAAGCTGGCCACGCCGCACTTGAGTCATGGCCGGGTTATAGCCGCGCCGCTCGCAGGCGACCAATGCGACCGGCTCGCCCGCCACGGCCGGTTGACCCAGCACCAGCACAACGGGATCTTCGCCGGGATGCTGCACCGTCAACTCCGACACGTCCATATTACGGTCAACGCCCAGTTTCGGATCGTGCATCTTCGCGAACTTCGGTTCGAACTTGGTGACGACGTAGCCGGTCTTCCAGAATTGATCCTGGATGGAGTCGTCCACTTTCTTGATGAAAAACGTCCGGGGGCGGAACTGCATGTTGAGTTGGAAATCGCGGCCCGTGCCGATGTAGGCGAGAAAGATCATCTTGAACGGCTCCTGCTGGACTTGCAGCAGGGTGATGGTGAATTCAGCGGCGACAGTTTCAATCCGGCGATTCGTGGACGGTTCGGGGGTTTCGATTTTTTCCAGCATGGACGGCTGGAAGGGATCGACGGTCATGTTCGTCCACTGGACGGGTTCTTGGAGACGCTGGATCGCGACTTGATAGGCGGCGGGATCGAGTTCGGCCAACTTCTTCCCGGAACCGAGCGTGGCGCCAAACCCTTTGACCTCTTCACTGAGCGCCCCGATTTTCAGAAGCAACATCACCGCGGCGGCCAGCAGCACCACCAACGAAACCGTTAGCAGAATCTTTTCCCAATGTCGGCGAAGTTGATCCATGATTCGGCTACCGTCGGCAATGAGGGTTCGGGCGGTTCATGTGGTCTTGCGGGGTGTGGGCGCGTCCCCCTCCAACTCGATCAAATCCAGATGGAGCGTGACCGACAGGACGTTGCGCGGCGGTTCCTGAACCACCGGTTCCAGCGGATTGGGATTGATTCCCGCCTCGGGCAAGGGCGCGCGCGGGCCGCCCCGGCCAGGTGGAACTCCCGGCGGGGGTACGCCGGGCGGCATCGCCCCTGGTCGGAACCCCGCAGGGCCCGCCATCAGCGGCAGGCCTGCACCCACGTGCGCGACCGGCGCGACCGGTGTGGCCTGGACCGTCACCGAACGGATGGAGAACAGCCAGTCCATTGTTTGCAAGCTGTTCAGGAATTTCTGGAGCGTTGGGGTGTCACAGGTGAACTTCAGGGTGTAGGGAGTCCGTCGATGGAGGATGTTGGTGACAGTCGTGCCGGAAAGGCACTCAATGCTGTCCAGTTTCAGAATCCCGCTGGAGAACAATTTGGAGCAGAGAGCTTCGGTCACGATCAGTTGCTTGGTCAGCCGCGGGACGTCCGGAACAGGCGGAAGCACGCCGACATCGGTAAAGCCGAAGGTGAACCGGTTGTCGGGCAGCAGCACTTCCTCCTGACGGGCGGCATTCAGCATCACCCGCAAGACTTGCGCGCGACGGCTGGCGAACTGGACCGGCGTCAGCGGCGGCACCTTGACGGACTGGGCCGCGACGGCTTTTAGGTTGCCATAAATCTCCTCGAGTTTGGCCCGGTTCTCCCGAAGCTGGGCGAGATTTGGCGCCGTAGGGGGAAACTCCTTGCGCCCCTCGGTCAATGCGCTGAACCGCTCCTCCTGCACCTGCAGCTCGGAGGTCAGCACGGCGGTCGCGCGGTAGGTTTTCCACCAGCCCCATCCGCCGTAACCCAGCGCGCCCAGGAACACCACGCCCATCAAGGTCGGCACCAGATTGTATTTGATCCACTCGAATTTCATTTCACTTGAACAGTTGCCGGGTCAGCCGGAACCGGAGCGTGAACGACAGCCAGTCGTTGGTGCTCATCGGGTCCGGCAAGGCGGTGATTTCGACGCTGTTGCTGATGATGTGGGGAGAGGCGCGCAGGTTCTGCGCAAACATGTTCACCACCTGCACGTCCGTTTCGGGATTCATCAGGTCGCGGTGGCCGGCGCCGTTGACGACGATTTCGGTGCCGGCGGGCAGCGCTTCTTCGGCGGGCTTGGGTGCCGGCGTTTCCGGCGGCGACTCCATGCCCGGGATTCCGGGGCCGGGCGGCATGCCCAGCCGGCTGCCACGGCCACCAACGCTCTCGCGCGTGGCGGTGGGCTGGGCCTGGGGTTCGAACGAGACGACCCACAGATTGGGCACGAGCCGGCTGTTGAAATCCTGTAGAAAGTCCGGCCACAACGTGCGCTCCTCCACGACCGACACGATCTGATTGGCGTGGCTCTGGGCATGGTCGAAGCGCGATTTCTCGTCGTCGATCTGCTCCTTGATCCGCTCCGTGTCGTCGGCGCGCCGTTTCAGCTCCTCAAACTTGCGCAGGTTCAGTTCGCCAATCTTCCACGCGTACCCCCACCATAGATACGGGATCAATAACACACACAACGCGATGCCGACAAGGTAGGGTCGACGTTGCTCACCCCGCCGGCGCGTGCGGAGACTGGCCGGCAGGAGGTTGACTTCGACCGGACATTCGGTGAGTTGGCGCAACCCGAGGCCGACGACCTCGCCAAAAAAATGCGCGCAACGCTGGAGTTCTTCCCGCGTCACCCGCTGGTCGATCTCCACGTTGCGGAACGGATTGAAATACTCGATCGGAACCTGAATTTTCTCCTGAAAGAACCGGTCGGTGTACGGAATGATCGAACTGCCACCGGACAAAAACACGCGCGCAGGCGGCGACCCGCCCTGTTGGGTGCGGTAGTAGTTGATCGAGCGCCCGACCTCGGCGTGCAGCCGGGTCATGACGTTGCGGCAGATCTTGCTGATCCGCGCCTGGGTCTGGTCCTCGGGTTCTTCGTACGCGCCGCCGAGGGCGACGAAGCTGTACTTCTTCTTCGTCTGCTCGGCTTCGACGAACGGGATGTTGAACTCGGTGGCGACGCTCTGGGTGATGGCGTTGCCGGCAATCGGGATCGAGCGGGTGAACAATTTGTTGTGCTCGACGAACAGCAGGTTGGTCGTGCGCGCGCCGATGTCCAACAGCACTGTGCAACCTTCGAGGTCGCCGTAGTTGTAGCGCAGGGCGTTGTACAAGGCCATCGGGGCGACATCCACTTTCGTCGTGCGCAGGCCGGCGGCCTGGACGCTGTCGTTGAGTTCCTCGATGATCTTGCTCTTGATCGCGAGCAACACGACGTCGAGTTCGCCGGTGCCATCACGGCCGACCAGTTGATAATCCCAGACCACTTCGTCGATGGGGAAGGGGACATTCTGCTGCGCCTCGTACTGGATGATCTGGACGACCTTGGCCTCCTCGACGGGCGGCAGCTTCACGAACCGCGTGAACACCTGCTGGCCGGACACGCTGAACACCACCCGACCACCGCGAATCCGGCGTTCTTGGAGCGCGTTGCGGATCGTGGAGACGATCAACGCCTGCCGGCTCTCGTCGTGTTCGGGGTCGAGGCCGAGTTCCGCGTAATTGAAATTGGTCAGCCGCAACCCGTGGGTGGACGAGACGCGAAATTCCCCCATCTTGACGGTGGCGGCACCGATGTCCAGACCCAAAATTCGATCTTCGCCGACCATGTGTGTTGCGACTCGTGAGTAACGGACTACGGGGTCGTCGGGACTTTCTCCGCCTCGAAGCGCCTGTGGGCAACCGGTGCCCAAGGCGTGCGACTCGGTGGCAGAAGAAAACCTTGAGTTGGCCTGAAATCATTCCACCACGCCTTGCCTGTTTTGGGATCACTGCGGGTGTCCATCAACTGCCCTCCGTAACGAAGCTCCACCGCAATCCCTTCCACGCTCCCGCGGCCAAAGCGGTCCAGCGTGTTTGGATGGAGAAACATCGCGGCGTAATGTTTCGAGCCTTTGGCCACGTTCACCAGCGTCATCTCCCCGACAAACAGCTTGGCCTCCTTGCCCTTGCCCATGAGCACGTAATAGCGGAGTTGCACATCGTCAGCCCATTCCAGTTTACTTTCGAACTCGACCTCAATCCGCACCCACGGCTTGTTGGCGGCGGGGATATCGCCGCCAAGATCGCCACTCCCGATGCCGTAATTGGGGGCCTGCCGGGCAATCGGCTTCAGTCCGGTGATTTCGAAACTTGTCTTGGCGGGTGCCGCTTGGGCAAAGGCGGAATGGATGGCGGAAGACCACGTGGTCAACGCTGCCACAAACATGATGGCCATGGCTGTTCGCACGCTCACAGAACCTCCTGCCCGGCGTTGGTTGGCTCGCCGAGCCGCTTGGTGCTACGCCTGCACAACATAAGAGAGCGTTGCCGGGCGGTCAACTGCAAAAGCGGCCACACACGCTCGCGGCACATCGGTTGCTTTTCCATCTCGCCATGCGGTCCCTGCACAGAAACGTCCGGCGATTCATCGCACTGCTCGCCTGTAGTGCATCGTGGGCGGCGGCGGACGAGTTCGCCGATTTCCACTGCATCCAGGCGCCGCCCTATCGCGTAGTCACGGACGAATCCTCCACGGAAATCGAACGAACCATCGAGGTGCTTACCGAACTGCGCCGGCAATTCGTCGAACGGTTTCGACCGCTCATACGTGACACGGTTGTGCCGCAAGACATCGAGGTTGTCTTCTTCAGTAAGGAAGAGGCTTTCCGCGCGTACACGCAACGGGTGGCCCCGGCATTTGTCGAGAGCGCCGGATTCTTTTCCACGGGTGAGCAGCGCCTGGTGCTGCTGAACCAGCTTGGCTCCTCCCGGTACACCCGGCTGGATCAACAGCTTTCCCGCCGGCAACGCGAACCACGGCTCGACCGCGACGAACCCGCCCAACGCCATCTCGCCGCGTGGCGCACCGAGGCCACGCGGGAAGCGCGCGCCATGACCGAGCGGCTGATCCGGCACGAGGGCGCGCATCAGTTGTTTCATAGTTATCAGGTGCATTCCCCGGACGGTCTTGAGCCGACATGGCTGACGGAAGGTCTGGCCGGGTACTGCGAGCCGGCAACAATTGGCCAGTTCCACCACACGCTGGCCGAACGGCTGGCCCGGTTTCGGGACGACGGCGCGCTGTTGCCACTCGATGAATTGCTGGCTCATCGCGATCCGGCCGGATTCTTTGCGTTAGCGCCGCAACGGGCGGAAGTAGCCTACGCGCAAAGCTGGGCATTGGTGTATCTGCTCATGGAAAGCGACCGGCGCGCGGATTTCTTCCGGTTGATTGAGCTTTACCGGCAGGGCGACGACCGTGGAGTCATCGGCAGCGTCGAGCTGATCGGATCGCAGTTGGAAACTCGCTGGCAGGCCTTCCTGAAACGGCTGTGACCGGTCGGACTGTTCAGGTGGCTAACGCACAGTGTCCTGTGGCCTGAACACTTCATTGCACTTCATTGTCGCGGCATCAGCCGGTCATCTCGCTGGTGAATTTTCTCTAAAGCCCCGTGATGGTGAAGGTTGCGGTGTTGCGGCTGTGGTTGGTTGGGAGGCCTTTATTTATCTGGCATGGCGACCGCTAAACGAAGGACGGACTTGAAGAAGTGGTGGTAACCACGGGTTGCAATGAACGAGATGGGAAGGGGTAGGGTTTGGTGAACGAGACTGAGGTAGCTCAACGACTGCGGGTGGTGGCGGCGCGATTGACCGGCGACGTGGAATTGCGCAAGGATCTGATGCAAGAGATGCACCTGCATCTGATGAAAGCGCAGGCGAGTGATCCCGGTAAACCGTTTGAGTGGTACGTCAAAGGTTGTGAATTCCATGCCCGCAACTATCTGAAACTGGGTCGCAGCATCGACTCGTTGAAGCGCGCCCGGCAAGCCGTGCCTTGGGAGCGCGCCAACGTGGATGAAGACCCACTTGCGATGGGGGAGAAGATTGCCGATACGGGCCGGCCTGACCTGCGGCTGGAATTGATGACGAGCGAGATCTTGGAATTGGTCACGAAGCAACTGACGGCGCGGCAGCAACAGACATTGGAATTGTTGATGAAAGGCTGTGGGGTGCGAGAGACGGCGCGACGACTGGGAGTCTCGCATCCGGCAATTATCAAGCATCGTCGAAAGATCGCCCGGCTGACGGCGACTTTGCTGGACGGTGACAGCCCTCCGTCCGGATCAGCAGTGCCAACTCAACGATATACCAGCGTGGTGCCTGTCAGGTTACCATCGCGGGTTACCATGTACGGGGAACAATCACTTAAATGAAGGGGAGAACTTTTACTGTGAGAATATCCATGAGGAACTGTTTTGTGTCACGAGGTCGCTCTGATCGGGCGTTTACGATTGTGGAGTTATTGGTTGTGGTATCCATCCTCTTCGCGTTGACGGCGCTGCTGCTACCGGCGTTGGCCACGGCACGTGAGTATGGTCGCCGCGCCAAGTGCCTCAGCAACATGCATCAACTGGCATTGGCGATGAACATGTACGCCGATGAAAACAAGAGCCAGTTGCCGCCCTACTTCTATCAGGTGGAGGAAAACGACTCCAACGGCACGGCCACCTATAATCTCTCGATCATGACCGGCTGGAGCATGTCGCAGGTCGGTCCTCTGCGCAACCCCAACATCCTGCTTTGCCCCTCGGACAAGAATCCGGCGATCATCAACACGACCGATCCCGCCGGCAACCCCATCACGATCAAGAGCAGCTACGGCTACAACTTCGAGATGGTCATGGCGGGCGTGGGCATTTCCCACCTGAACGCCGAGAAAATGGTGTTGCTGTTCGATGGTGAGCCGGACCAAGCCACTGCCGGCAACTGGGTCGGCGACCCCGCCAGCGGATCGGCTAGCGCCAGCGAAATGGCAACGTTAGGTGCAGGCGGCGGCGGTGGTGGTGGCGGCGGCGGCGGGGGCGGCAGCAATCTGACCTGCACCCCGGACGCGGACAACATGACCTGGGTTTGTCACGCTCCGCCGGGCAACCCAGCCGAAGCTCATTGCGTGTACGTCGGCATCTCGGCGTCGGGGCCGCAGGGCCATTCGAATCATTCCGACGACACGTGCGGGCCGTGCACCATCGGGTGCGATGCGTACCGGTTCAACGGCGAACTGATCGACCGCCGGCACTTCAGCAAACTCAACGTCATCTTCTTGGACGGCCACGGCGAGTGGCGCGGGTCGTTGTCCGGCGAGAATCTCGTCCCGTAGCGGCGAGTCTCCTTCAGCCCATCTGGGAATTCAGGGATGGCAGCGATAACGAATCAACGCGGGTGTCAGGAAGGGCCAAATCGAGGCTTCACCATTGTGGAACTGATGGTGGTGGTGTCCATCATCTTCGCGTTGCTGGCGCTGCTGCTGCCGGCCTTGGCGTCGGCTCGCGAGTACGGGCGGCGGGCCAAATGTCTCAGCAACATGCACCAATTGGCGTTGGCGATGAACATGTACGCCGACGAAAACAGGGGCCAGTTGCCACCCTATAGTCTATCAGGTCGAAGAGGGCCTCGGCGGTGGTTACTCCCAGTACAGTTTGGCGATCAAGGTCAATTGGGCCATGACCGACGTCGGGCCGTTACGAAACCCGAACATCTTGCTTTGTCCCTCCGACAAGGATCCCGCCGTCATCAACACGACCGACAAAGCGGGTCAGCCGATCAGCTTTCGCTCCAGTTATGGGTACAACTTCGAAATGCTGCTGGTCGGGACGCACATCAACCACATCGCGAGCGAGAAGGTGGCGTTGCTCTTCGATGGCGAACCTGATCAGGCAGCCACCGGTCTCTGGCTTGGCTACGTCGATGTGAGCGGGGCTGATGCCGGCGGGGTGGAGACGGCTGGAGTTGAACCCGGAGGGGCTGGCGGCGGCGGCGGCGGTGCTCTGGTTTGCCCGGGGGATACGAACAACATGACGTGGGTTTGTCACGTTCCGCCCGGCAATCCCGCGCAGGCCCATTGCGCCTACGTGGGGGTGACGGCTTCCGGACCGCAAGGGCACTCGAATCACGGGGGTGACGTCTGCGGACCGTGCGCGGGCAGCACCTGTGACATGGCGCGGTTCAACACCCAACTGATCGACCGCCGCCATTTCGGCAATATCAACGTCATCTACGTTGATGGTCACGGGGAATGGCGACCCGACCTGTCCGAGGGAAGTATCTATCCCTGACCGATGGTCAGCCGTGTCAACGCTTCGAGATACTTCTCGCTGGTCTTGCGAATGATCTCGGCCGGCAGCTCGGGGCCGGGCGGTTTCTTGTCCCACGTCAACGTTTCGAGATAATCCCGCACGAACTGCTTGTCAAAGCTGGGCTGTGACCTGTCCGGCTGGAACACATCCGCCGGCCAAAACCGCGAGCTGTCCGGTGTCAGCGCCTCGTCGATCAACAGCAGCTTGTCCCCCGCCTGCCCAAACTCGAACTTCGTGTCGGCGATGATGATCCCGCGTTGGCGGGCGTACTCACGGGCGAACCGGTAGATGGCGAGCGACAACTCCCGGACTGTTTCGGCGAGCGGTTGCCCGATGATCTTCGCGCAGTGGGCAAAATCAATGTTCTCATCGTGACCGGTTTCCGCCTTGGTGGCCGGAGTGAAAATCGGCTCGGGCAGTTCGCTGGACTCGACCAGTCCGGCCGGCAACTTGGTGCCGCACACGGTGCGCGACTGTTTGTATTCCTTCCAGCCGGAACCGGCGAGGTAGCCGCGGACGACGCACTCGACCGGCAGCGGCTGGCATTTGCGCACCAGCATTGCGCGACCCGCCAACGCGGGGACGTCGCCCACACGTTCGCGAATCTGGGCGTAGTCGCTCGTCAGTAAATGGTTCGCGACGATGTGGCCGGTTTTCCTGAACCAGAATTCGCTCAGGGCGGTGAGCACCCGACCTTTCTCGGGGATCGGGTTGGGCAGGATGACGTCGAACGCACTGATGCGGTCGGTGGCGACGAACAGCAGCGCGTCGTCGAGGTCAAAGACTTCGCGGACCTTGCCGCTCTTGAGTTTCTTGACGTTGGGGAGAGTGATTTGCGTGATTGTGTGTTGCATGGGTCTCGCCTAAAATACTGATTGTATGTTCAAACCGAGCCGCGAATTCAAGGTGAATGTGACCGCGTGGGGATTTTTTTTCCTGAGCCTGCTCGTGGCAGTCATCGTGATCACCGCCGTCTGGAACTCGCGGACCTCTCATCGTCCGCCGCCGGTTCAAACGCCGTGAGCCGCTGGGCTGCCGCCGTCCTGGTACTCGCCATTTGGGCCGTGGTCGGCCGCCTGCATCCCGACTTCGAGTGCAATCGGTGGGATAACTTCGAGTATTTCACCCCCTGCATCCTCCAGGCGCACAATCAGTGGCTGGCCGGCGAGCTGCCGGCAATCAATCCCCACCAGTCGTTGGGTGAGCCGTTGATCCCGAGCGGGCAACCGGGGGTCTTCTATTTTCCCTACACGCTGGGCGTGCTGCTGCTGCACGCGCTGGCGTTGCCGCCGGAGAATCTGATGGCGATCCTGTGGTGCCTGCACCTGCCGTGGGCGGCGTTGGGATTTTCCTGGCTGCTGCGAGATCTGGGGGTGCGCCCGGCGTTCAACGTCCTCACGTCGGTCAGTGTTTGTTTCGGCGGCTATGTCGTCTCGGTCTCGCTCGGTTGGATTTTCATGCTCGCGATTTTCGCATGGCTTCCATGGATTCTGTGGGGACTGGTGCAGGTGTTGAGCGGCGACCGTCCGCGATGGGGTGGACTCGCGCTGACCGTGTGCCTGGGCGCGGTCGCCAACGTGGGTTCCCCCCAGATGGCGGCTTACGTGTGGGCGCTAACCGTGGCGTTCTTTTTGGTCTTCGGTCTTTGGGTCTTTCAGGCGCGCAAGCGGATGCTGGCGGCGCTCGCCCCGCTGGTGGCCGGCGCGCTGTTGGGTGCGCCGACGCTCGTGCCGATGTTCCAAGCGATGCCGAATACGTCACGGGCCGAGATGTTCAGTGCGGCTGAATTCCTGGAGCGCGGTGTTCCGTGGCCGGTGCTGTGGGAGTGGTTCTGCCCATTGGTCAAGGTGCAGACGGATTTCCTGCGTGACCGGGCGACGATCCTCGGCTATCAGGGGGCGTGGGTGGTCGGAGCACTGATTGCCGGGGTGAGCGTGTTTTCGGTGCGCGAGCGGTTGCCCCGTGTGTTTGTGGCGCTGTTGGGGCTGGCCGTGCTCTTCACGCTCCTCGCGCTGGGAGCGAAAGCTTTTCTTTATCCGCTGACATACGGGATACCGGTCTGGTCGTCATTCCGCTGGCCGTTCAAGTTTTTCCTGATCGGTCAGGTGCTCGTGGCGTTGGCGGCGGGCGTGGGACTGGAACTGGGCGTCGCGCGATGGCGACGGTGGGTGGTGGTCGGCATTCCGTTGTTGGTGACCGGATTTCTGCTGCTGACCCGAGCCAACGGGTTGAGTTGGGGATGGATCACGATCGTGGTGGTGACAATGATACTCGTGGGTTGGTGTGATCGGCCGTGGGCACAGGGGACGTTGGTGGCAGCAGGCGCGTTGAGTGCGGCGGTGACGTTGGTGTCGTGTAACCAGCCGGGCTTGAAAACCTACCGGGAACGCTACGGTGAGGCGGGGGCGAACGTCCTGGGAATCGACACCGCGTATCGCGTATTGCCGCTGACATCACCGCGGGCGCCCGTGAACGGTGAGTGGCCGATGCAGTGGCTGGGGTTGTTTCACTCGGCGACAATGAACGGTTACTTCAGCGCAACCGGCAACACGGCCGGGTTGATTCCGGATCGGTTCGCCACCTGTCTGCCGACCCAGGTTGATGGCGCGCTGTCGTATGGGTATGCGGCCGCGATGTTGCCCAGCCATTTGCTGCGCACGCTCAACATCAAATATGTGCTGGTGGCGTCCGGGGATGCGGTGGCGCAGGCATTCGTCGAGGAGGCGGGTGGGTATCGGGTGCTTCGACGATGGCCGGCGGTGGTGGTTTATCAAAACGAGGATGCGCTGCCGCGCGCGTTCTTTGCCAGTGAAGTCCGGCCCTTCAGCTACGAGGCGATGCGCGAAGGGCTGCTGGCCAATCACGCGACGCCGACCACGGCTTACGTTGATCAGTGGCCGGAGACAGCGCCTGTGACCCAAGGAGACCTGCGGCGGGCGACGTACGGCACGGTGGAAGCGAACTTCGAGATCACTGCGCCCGCGGGTGGATTCCTGGTGTTCTCGCAACGCTACGATCCCGGCTGGCGAGCGTGGGTGGACGGCCGGGCGACGCCAGTTCAGTCGGTGAATCTCACGCTGATGGGCGTCGCCGTGCCGGCCGGGGCGCGCCACGTGGAATTTCGGTATTCGACGCCGGGACTGCGGCTTGGCACCCTGCTGGCCGTGACCGGGTTGTTCGTATTGGCGGGCTGGCAACTCAGTAGAACACGATCAGATACTGTCCGGTTTGCTGCATCTGCGGCGAAATCCGCGCCAGCGGGCTGGCCGCCGGCGGGCGATCCTCAGGACCGGCTTCTACAATGACAGTGCGTCCCCGCGGCAGGATGGCCGGCCGTCTGCCGTGCTGGAAGAACGCTTGCCTCTCCTGATAGCGCTCGTGGGCATACGGTGTGTTGGCATAATGGGAGTACCAACTCCGGACTCCGCTGTAAGTCGCCGAGAGAAATGCCAGGTATGAGTCGTTGGTGAAGAGGATCCAGTCGTTCTGTGGCTGGGGCAGTTGCTGGAGGATCTTCAGCACCGCGAGGGCGTCGGCCCGAACGTACACGCCGGTCGGCTGCCGGGAATTCACCCAAAACCAAACGAGGTTGTCCGAGACCCACACGAGCACCAGCGCCACCGCCAGCGCGCGGGAACGAGTGGCGATCCGTTGGAAGATCGCGATCAAGGTCGGCGCCCCCAGCAGGAACAACGGCATCCAGATGTAACCGCGCGTGAAATGGGTCGGTTGGTGTGGTTCGATGAACCACTCATGGTTGGCCAGCCCGAAAGACACTACCAACCACACGACCAGGAGCCGTCGGGCAGGCGTGTCAAACCACCGGCGCCACTGCCACGCCGCCAACAGAGCCACCGGCGTGTATGCCAGCCACATCGCATCGGCCCGCAACAACCACGGCGCCTGAAACTGCTGCATCACGGAAGCGTGCTCGGGAAACTGCGGCAGAAAAATCAGATAGTAGCTCAGGTGCAAGACCAGGCACGCGCCCGCACCCACGAGACTACCGGCCGGCACGTCGGCGTTGCGGCACCCGTAGCGCTCCAAGATGAGCCAGGCGAGCGTGATCAGACCGAACTGCACGCCGGTAAACGGATGACTGATGGACAGAAGAAACAGCACCGCGACGGCGGCCGCCCATCGCCGCCGCACCAACAACAGAATGCAGCCCAACGACAAAAAGTGATAGTACGCCTCGGTCGGGAAAACCAGATTGCGGCCGAGGTTCAAGAACCACCAGCCCGCGCTCGGGTCCCGCCGAAACTCCGGGATCAAACTCGTCCCCGACCACCACCGCTCGGCGACTTCCGCCAGCGCGAACACCCCGCCGCCCCACAGAAAGACCGGCAACCCCCAGCGCGCTTCCGGTCCGCACAGGTCCTCGTACAACGCGATGGCCACGCGCACACACAGCAGGCCCGCCAACAGTCCCCACAACAGAAACAGCAAACCCGGATCCGCGCCCGTCGCGCCCCACACCGCGGCAAACAACAGCGTCTGCGGCTGGAAATAAATCCGCGGATTTGCCGGGTCGATGCTGTACGCGTTACTGTAGCCGAGCGCCAGTCCCGGCCGGTCCAGATACTCGCGGGCATTGGCCACGTACAACGGCATGTCGTTGTGGATGAAGCCGGTCGCGACCCAGCCCGGCATCCGCAGCGAGTTCCAATAGTGCGCCGTGTACAACGCGACCACCGGCAGCAGAAACGCCCCCGCCAGCGCCCACCGCCTGAGTTCAGCTTTGCCGGTCATACACTGCGGTCACAGCGCCCACGAAAAAACGGTAATCGCGGATCGGGAGAAAACTCAGACTGTTCCGATTGAACAAAATCCACAGCGTGAACCCCAGCGTCACCGTCAACACCTGCACCACTAGCACGATCAACAATCCGGTCGTTTGCGCCGCCCAGTCCGGCCGCGCCGTGGCCAACAGCGCCAGCAGCGCGCCCAGAAACACCAAGGTCGCCAGCGACAGCCGCACCGCCACCAGTTCCGTGTGCACGGAAATCGCGCTCAAAACGTGCACCACCATGCTCACGAAATTCAGTTTGGACCGCCCGGCCAGCCGCCGCGCGCGCGTCGTGGCTAGCAACGCATACGGCACGTTCGTTTTCATGACCGACGTCGCGTAATGGTTCCACAGATCGGGCGTGACCGTCAGCGCGCCCAGATGGTCGCGGCTCAATACGCTGAAGTTGCCCACCCGCACCGGGATACCGGGCAGCAGCCAGTGCAATCCGCGGAACAGATGGTAGCCACCGCGAAACAACAGGTTCTCCGACCGCCGCATCCGCGCCGCGAACACGACCTCACGTCGGCGCAACTCGTTGAATCGAGCGACCAGCCGCGGCACATCTTCGGGTCGGTCCTCGCCATCGGCATCCATCACCACAATTGTTTCGCTCGTCCGCTCGGCGTGCAGGTAGCTCAAGCCGATGGCGAGGGCGCGTTGATGACCGAGGTTGCGGCGCAGCCGGAGAATTTCGACGCGGGCAATGTGTTTCAGTTGGCCGGTCAGCCACGGATCGGGCCGGGCGTCGGTCGAGCAATCGTCCACCACCAACACCACCGCGGTCACGCCCCCGGGGTCCAACTGTTCGATCACCAGCCGGGCGCTCTCCCAGTCGTTGTACACCGGCATCAGACTGGTCAATGCATCCATCGCGTGGCGGCACTGTCGCAAGTCCACTTGCAACTGTCAACGCACCGACGCGGCCGGGCGGAGGCGGAACAAGTGCACGCGGATCAGCGGCAGAGGATCTTTGACCTCCCGAACGCGGAGCAAATCACCCGAGGCCAACTCCACCGTCATCGCATACGACACACTCCCACTCTGCCAGCCACGTTCGCGGTACCAGTCCCCCTGCAAATCATCGTCACGGTCCAGTAGCCAGCACAACGCTTGCCGGCCAATCACCACTGCATCTGCCAGCACTACCTCCGCTAGTTGCCGGAAGGCGACGGGGGTGTAGGAGGTGCGGAAGCGGCGTTCTTCTTGAGCCACTCACACGTGTGCCGCAGACCTTCTTCGATGGTGACCTTTGGCGCATAGCCAAGGATGTCGCGCGCGCGGTCGATGACGGCGCAGCGGCGTTGGACATGATCCCAAGCACGGCGCTCCCTGAATTCAATACCGGCTGGGTTGGCGGTGAGGGCGTTGATCTGCTCGGCGATGGTGCGGATGGAAATATCATGCCCGCCACCGATGTTGATTTCGAGGCCGCAGGCGGCCGGGGTTTCTGCAGCGGCGATAGTGCCAGCCACGGTGTCCGCGACAAAGGTGAAGTCGCGGGTTTCTGTTCCGTCGCCGGTGATGATGAGGGGGAGTTTTTGGAGTGCGCGGGCGATGAAGTTGGGGATGACGTTGCGGTATGGACCGGGCAACTCGCCGGGACCGTATACGTTGAAGTAGCGCAGAACGACTGTGGACAGTCCGTGGTATTCACGGAAGAAGTGGGTGTAATCTTCTGCCATCGCCTTCGTGATGGCATAGGGGGTCTGGCGAAAATGACGGGGGTGATCTTCGGGTAACGCACCTGACGCAGCACCATAGACGCAGGAGGACGAGGCGAGTAGAAAGCGTCTGGCTGAGGCGCTGCGGCAGTGTTCGAGGATCTTGAGTGTGCCGAGGGCGTTGACGAGGAGATCCTGCTGGGGATGCTCGACCGAGTTTTGGTTGGCAAACAACGCCGCAAGGTGGAACACCGCATCGTACCGACGATCGAATGCGACGCGGAGCACGGCCTCGTCGAGCACGCTGCCGTGGATGAAACGGAGATGCGGCGAGTCCGGAAGGTTCGCTTGACGACCGGAACTCAGATCGTCGATCACCGTGACGGATTGACCGTCCGCGAGGAGGGCCCGCACGAGATTGCTGCCGACCGCGCCGGCTCCGCCGGTGACCAAGGCGAGCTTCATGAGCGGATGACCCCCACATTGCAGCGGCGGCGCAGCAACAACCAGAGCGTGGCGCAGGTGGTGCGCCCGATGCGCATTTTGCTTTGGCCGCGTTTGAGATCGTAGCGAAGGACCAACGGGACCTCGGCGCCGCGCGCACCGAGCTTGTGCAGTTTGAGCAATGTGTCGACGATGCAGGAGAAGCCGCGTTCGCTGACAAAGCCGGGGCCGTAAAGCGCCAAGGCGTGACGGAGCAGATCGGAGCGGATCAGCCGGTAGCCGCACGTGTAGTCGCGAATACCGGAAATGGGGAAGCAGAGCCGAAACACCAGGCTCGCACCGGAACTCAAAAGTTGCCGGGTCCATCGCAAACCGTGGATTTCCGCGCCCAGGACGAAACGGGACGCGATCACCACGTCCACCTCCGCTTGGAGCGCGGCCAGCATGGTGGGAACCTGCTCCGGTTTGTGTGAATTATCGGCGTCCATCGTGACGATCACATCGTCCACTGTGGCCAGCTCTGCCGCTTTGAGGAATCCCTTGCGCAACGCGCTGGCCAAACCTTCGTTTTGGATGTTGCGGGCGACGACCAGGGGCAAGTTTTTGCCGTGTGCCTGCGCGACCGCGAGAGTGTTGTCGGTCGAGCCGTCATCCACCAACACGATCCGGTAGGCAAGTTGTGACTGCTCCATGGCCGTTTGCACAGCTTGCAGGAGCGCGGCGATGTTCTCCGCCTCATTGAAGGCCGGTAGCACGAAGATCAGTTTCACGGCATGCTTGTGGTTATACAGTGCACCGGGCGCAAGGCCAAGTTCACTCGTGCACACGAAACAGGTTGAGCGGCACGTAGGTCAAGTCAGTATAGTCCACCGCTTCGTAGGCGAGCAGATCGCCAGATGGGACTCTTACTGTGGTGATGGGTGTCACGGACCACAAGTTGGTGAGATGTTGCTGGTAGTAATTCCAGAGCTGTGGCTCCGTACTGTCCACCAGCCAGTAGAGTGACCGGTCGGGATACCGTACCAACAGCGATTCGACCTGGTTAACAAAAATAGCGGATTCCCAAGAGTAGTTTGCCAAGCCCAGCCGGTACGGTGTGGCTCGGAGGAGACTGGGGGCCGGTCTGCCGACGACGATGGTTGATTCCGGGAGATGAGATGCCAGTTGTGCGGCGGCGGTTTGATTGGTGAACCGCCGGGTCAGTAGGTCGTCAGTGGTCTGCGACCAGTAGCTATTCAACATCCAACAAGCGAGCAGACCGCCCGCGTGGAAACCGTACCACCAGATGCGTCGGCCCCGGTAGAGGAGCAAGGCAGCAGTGCTCAGCACGATGATTTGAAGAGTGATCTGGTTGATGACGAAAGCACGGTCGATATTCATCAGCGAGATCGTGTGATTGGCGAAGAACGTCCACACCATGCCAAACGCCAGCACGCCGGCCGCGATCCAACTCGCTCCTGCGCCGAACCGCAGCAGTGCCACCATCAGCGCCAGTCCCGCCACGATTCGCCATCCAAACACGCTCAACGGTGAGACTTGCGGAACGGTGTATTCGTTATACACGTGCTGCTGGATGTAAGCCGGCGTGGGCGTGCGATCTGGCCACCACCAGTATAGAGCGAATAATGTCGCCACGAGGGCGGTTCCCGCTCCCCAAGCAAGACGCCTCTTGAAGATGAGCGGACGTGAACTTGCCAACAGCAGCGGGACAAAAAACACCGACGGGAGCCAGTAGCGCAGTGGTGAGAAATCTTGTGAGCCAACCGCCAGCAGGTACACGAGCAACCCCAGCGCGAGTGCAACGCCGCGTCGTCGCTTCAAGAACAACGTAGCCACGCAGAGCACGGCCATCCACACGACAATTGGCCCAAGCTGCATGCTCAGCGGCCAGCGTGGGAAAATCGCCACTGCTTTGAGCCAGGACAACGGACTCATCCGCAATTCGTGCAGCGACGGCGTCCCATGGGATAGCGCCGTTAAAACTTGCGTGCGGTTCATCGTCGTCACAGCCTGAATGCAGTGTTCCCGCCACAACCACAACATCACGAACACGACGGCAAACGCCACCCCAGCTTTGATCAAGCGTCGCCAATGTAATCCGGGCAGGCTCCACAGGGTTAGTGCGAACAATGGCAGGAACCCGACCGCGGTTGGCTTCACGGAGGACGCGAGCGCCGCTGTCGCCCCGGCCAGCCATGCCCATGCGACTCGTCGGCTGGTCAACGAGGCGTACGCGATGACGCACAACCCACCCAATACCACGTCGCTGCTGACGACCCGCTCATACGTCAGGCTCACCGGGTTTGACGACACAAGCAACACTAGCAGCCCAGCCAACCACGGGGTTGTACGCCGTATTAACACGGAATACACGGCCAGCCAGCCGGTCGCGGCGATCATCATGGTGGCTAGGCGTGCTGCGCCGAACGACAATCCCCGGACGAGATAACCAAGATAACTCAATAGATGCATTCCCCATGAATTGAGGAAGGTGTACGGCTCGCCAACCTCAGGATCCAGGAATGAGCCGCTTAGATACGCGAGGCGACCGCCGGAAGAATAAGCTGCTTCATCGGTCGAAAACGAACCGTAGGACCAAAACATGAAATTGCCGCCATCGGCTTCCAGCCAGGGAAGACGCAGTGCGGCCAGCACCACCACCAGCAGTGCTCCGATCAACCAGCGCTGCCGGGACCGACTCAATGGGTCAACTCCAGCGGGTCAGGAGTTCGGCGAGGAGGCGCACGCCGTAGCCGGTGGCGCCTTTGGCGAAGTAGGGGTGCTCGGTGGTCGTCCACGCTGTGCCGGCAATGTCGAGGTGCGCCCACGGCGTGTCGCCGACGTATTTCGCCAGGAACGCCGCGGCGGTGATCGCGCCACCTTCGCGGCCGCCGGTGTTTTTGATGTCGGCCACGTCGCTCTTGATCTTGTCCTTGTATTCCTGCCAGAGGGGCAACGTCCAGACCCGCTCGCCGGTGCGCTCGGCGGCGGCGCGGATTTTGTCCTGCAACGTCTCGTCGTTGCCGAGCAGGCCGGCGGCAAACGGGCCGAGGGCGACGACGCAGGCGCCGGTCAGGGTGGCGAAATCAATGATCGCGCGCGCGCCGCGTTCGCGGGCGTAGGCCAGCGCGTCGCCCAGCACGATGCGGCCTTCGGCGTCAGTGTTGAGCACTTCGATGGTGACGCCGCGTTTGTCTTTGCCGGGATAGCTGGTGACGATGTCGCCCGGGCGGTAGCTGGTGGCGCTGGGGAGGTTTTCGGCGCTGGCGATGACGGCGAGCACCGGCACGGCCGGTTTTAATTTCGCGATCGCGCGCATGGCGCCGAGGACGGCGACGCCGCCGCACTTGTCGAACTTCATTTCTTCCATCTTCTCGCTCGGCTTGATGGAGATGCCGCCGGAGTCGAAGGTGATGGCTTTGCCGACGAGAGCGACTGGCTTGCCGGTCGGCGCTCCATATTCGAGGACGATGAGGCGGGGGTCGTGTGTGCTGCCGCTGCCGACGGCGAGGAGGCCGCCGAATTTGGCGCGCTGCAAGGCCGGTTTGTCGAGGACGGTGCATTTGAGGCCGCAGTCTTTGGCGAGTTGCCGGGCGTAGTCGGCCAGGACTTCGGGATAGACGACGTTGCCGGGACGGTTGCCGATTTCACGGGCGAAGTTTGCCGACTCGGCGATCACTTGGGCGCGCGCGGCGGCTTGTTTGGCGCCGTGCGGATCACGAACGCACAGGGTGAGGGCGGCGAGTGCGGTGTGATTCTCGTCGTTGGATTTGAATTCGGTGTAGTGGTAGCCGGCGAGCAGGGCGGCATCCACGATGTCGGTGACGGCGTCGGCAGCCGAGGCGGTGTCCGGCAGGGCGACGGCGGCGCGGTCGAGGCCGGCGGCGGTCAGTTTTTTGACGGCGTGGCCGGCGGCGCGGCGGAGGGTTTCGTGGCTGAATTGGGCGCGTTTGCCGAGGCCGACGAGGAGGAGGCGCTGGGGACGGAGCTTGCCGGCGGTGTGGAGAAGGAGTTGTTGTTTGTCGCCGCCATGGAATTCTTTCTTACCGACGTTGCGAAGGAGTTGGTGCAGGCCAGCGGGGCCGGCGGGTCGTTCGTTTTCGAACGTAAAGAGCACGGCGGCGGGTAGTTTCTGAGAAAGTGCGTTGGTAGTGGTAACCGAAATCCTCATGGGTCGCGCATTATAGGAGCGGCTCCTCGCAGCGTCAATGCAAGCGTGGCAATCGTCCTGCTACGGCACAGACTGAGGAGGATGCTTCCCTGAATCCATCAGTGATCGAGAGATTCACACAGATTGCGGCCGGGTGTTTTTCGCCCACGTGGGTGAAGGCGTCGCTGTTGTTGTCGTTGATGGCAACGAGCCTGTTGCTGGCGGTGTGCGCGTATCTGGCGCGCGCGACCCGTAAGGGGTATTTCGGTTTGTGGATGTTGGGTGGGACGTTTTTTGTCGGGCATCTGGCGTTGTCACTGGCCCTGCACCACTGGCCGACTCTGCCGGTGTTGGCGTGGGCCCAACTCAGTGTGTTGGGGATGAGTGGGGTGTTCCTGCTGCTGGGGATGTTCGATCTGACCGAACGACCGTGCCATTCGTCGATGATGACAGGGCTGATGGTGGCGGTGTGGGGTTGGAGCTATTTCGCGGCGTTTCATCTGCCGCCATCATGGTGGAATGCGACCCCCGTGCTGGGCGTGTTGGTGGCCGCCTACGTGTGGGCGGGCGTCCATTTCGCGCGGGAACGCCCGGCCAGTCGGGCGAGCGGGCTGCTGACGGTGGGGTGGTTCGGTTTGGGGTTGGGAACGATGGTGTTTGCGTATGTTGGCGTCGTGCCGGCCGGACTGGTGGCGGGACACGTGGGCACGGCGCTCTTGATGTTGCTGGTGGCGATGGCGCTGATGTTGCGGGAGGAAGCGACGTATTCCGAGGACAAGTACCGCAGTCTGATCGAGAGCACGACCGACGCCCTGTTCGTGGTGGATTTGTGGACGCAGCAGGTGTTGGACGTGAACAAGTCGGCCTGTCGGTTGACGAAGTATCCGCGCGAGGAATTGCTCAAGCGCACCTTTCTGGAATTGTGTCCCGACCTGCGGAAGAACGGCGACAGCCTGCTCGATCTGCGCAACATGTTCAACGCGGTGTTCAAGCCCCACAGCGAGTTTCACATCCTGCGCGCCGACCACGGGCCGGTGATCTGCGAGGGCGATGCGAGTCTCTCGCAATGGCGGAAACGGGCGGTGATTCAGTTGACGGTGCGCGAGGTGGACAAATCGCGCACGACCAATCAACTCATGCGACGCACGGAAAAACTGTCCTCGCTGGGCCAGCTCGTGGCCGGCGTGGCGCACGAGTTGAACAACCCACTGGCCGTGGTGATGGGCTACGCGCAGGTGATAGCCAAGCACGACGACCTCGACGAGAAACATCGCGACAACATCCTGCGCATCCTCCACGAGAGCGAGCGGGCCGCCAAGATCGTGCGCGATCTGTTGTCGTTCGCGCGTCCGTGTGACCCGCAACTGCAGCCAGTGGATGTGAATCGGCTGATCTGCAACGTGCTCGACATTCGCGAAACGGACCTGCGCGATCATCAGATTCAGGACCAGGTGTATCTGGCGTCGGACCTGCCGCGCACGAAGGCCGACCCCATCCAGATGGAGCAGGTCATCAACAATCTCATCTCCAACGCCATCCACGCCCTCGACAGCACGCCGGCCGCCGAGCGACGGCTGAAGATCACCAGCGAGATCAGCGGGTTTTTCATCCGGGTGACGATCACTGATTCCGGTCCCGGCATCCCGCATTCGGTGCGCGACCGCATCTTTGATCCGTTCTTCACGACGAAAGCGCCCGGCAAAGGCACGGGTCTGGGCTTGTCGATCTCCAACACGATCATGCAGGAGCATCACGGACGGATCTGGTTTGAATCGGAGGTCGGGAAGTGGACGGAGTTCTACCTCGAGTTGCCGATTGTGTCGTGTGACGAAGAAGTCAAACCGGCGCCGAAACCTGTCGATGGTCGGCCGCAACCGGTGGTGCTCACCGAGATCATCACGGGCGGGCCTACCGAGAGACGGTTGTTGGTGGTCGATGACGAACCCGGTATCCGCGAGGTGCTCAAAGACGTGCTGCTGTGCAGTGGTTATCTGGTGGACACCGCCGCCAACGGCAACGAAGCCCTCAAGCAGCTCACCGCCAACCGTTACGACCTGATCATCTCCGACCTGTGCATGCCGGAGATGGACGGGGAGGCGTTGTTCCAGAAGGTCCGTGACACGGATGTCCAGTTGGCGAGTCGGATCATTTTTGTCACGGGCGACACGGTGAGCCCGAAATCCAGAGAATTTCTTGACGAGACCGGCAACCGGTGGCTCAGTAAGCCGTTCAATATCCGTGATGTCGAGGACACGGTGAAGACCGTCCTCGGCAAAACCATCCATCGGGCGGATTAGTCCCGGCCCGCCAGCCGTCACTGGCAAAGCATGTGCTACTTCCTACCTGAAGTGTCAGGAGCATGATGCAATGAATCTAGATCGGTTGACTGTCGTATTGGACTCACTCAGCCTCGTGTTTCCGCCGGACTGGGTGCGAGCGGCGCTGGTGCTGGCGTTGTTGGGCACGCTGGTGGTCATCGGCCTGTTCAACTATCTCAACCACTACACCCGGAAGGAGTATTTCCGGTTGTGGACGATGGCGTGGGTGTACTACGCCATGTTTCTGCTGGCCTCGATCGGTCTGGATCGGGCGCCGGAAGACGCTTTCCTGACCATGGTGCGCCGGTCGTGCATCGGGATCACCGCACTGTACATGTTTTTCGGCAGCCTGGAGTTTGCGGGGGTTGGCCGCCGCAAACGGGAATTGCAGCTTGGGGTGCTGATGATTCTGATGTGGAGCGCCGTGGCGGCTTACCAGGTCCAAGATCATCTGTGGGTGACGGTGCCCGTGTTCGCGTTGCTGGCCATTGCCTGCTTCTACACCGCCAGCTTGTACGGCCGCTTCTGCCCGAAGTATCGGGGATCGGTCGTGCTGACGACCGGGTTTGCGCTGTGGGGATTGCATCTCGCGGTGTTCCCGTTTACGCCGCTGACTCCGGCCACCATGTCGGCGGGATACGTGACGACGGCGCTGATCGCGCTGTTCATTGCGATGGGCATGATGGTGCAGGTCCTCGAAGAAGCCCATCAACGCAACGCGACGTTGACCGTGCAGGTGCAAGAGACCACCGAACAAAGCAAACACTTGCAGGCGGAGGTCGGCGTCCGCGAACAACGCTATCGGGCGTTGTTTGACACGGCCAGCGACGCCACGTTTATCGTGGACATGGAGACCGTGCAGATCGTTGAGGCCAACCAGGCCGCCAATCACCTCGTCGGCGTCCAAACCGATTCATTGGTCGGGCGCAGCTTCAGCGATCTTTGTCCGTCCGTGCGCGTGCAGACCCGCAACCTGGTCAGCGCCAAGAAAATTTTCGAAACCCTCTTCAGCACCGCCACCAAGATGCCCGTGCATCGGACCGATGGCACGATCATTCATTGTCTCGGCCAGGGACGGGTCGTGCAGTGCGACCAGCGCGCGGCCATGCAGATCAGTTTCCGGGAAGTCACCGATCGCAGCCAGCTCGAACAACAACTCCGCGAAGCGGAAAAACTCTCCGCGCTCGGCCAGTTGATCGCGTCGGTGGCGCACGAATTGAACAACCCGCTGGCGGTCATTGCCGGCTACTGCCAGTTGCTGAGCAAACGTCCCGGCCTCGACGAGCGCACCCGGCAGGATTTCACCAAGGTCGTCCAGGAAAGCGAACGCGCCTCCAAGATCGTCCGCAACCTCCTGACGTTCGCCCGGCCCCGCGATCCCGAGAAGGTCACCGTGGATTTCAACCAGTTGATCAGCGAGGTTCTCGCCGAACGCGCGCCCGAGTTCCAGACCAACAACATCCGCGTTGAGAAACGATTTGCCTCCCAGTTGCCCAAGACCAAGGCCGACCCCGCCCAGATGGAGCAGGTGATCAACAACCTGATCTCCAACGCCATCCAGGCCCAGCCGCCCACCGCCGACCACGTCGGGCGGATCGAGGTCAGCACCTACGAGTATGGCGCGTACATCCGCATCACGGTCGCCGACGCTGGCCCGGGCATCGAGCCGAACGTGCTGTGCAAGATTTTCGAGCCGTTCTTCAGCACCCGCCCGCCCGGCCAAGGCACGGGATTGGGACTGACGATCTGCCACGCCATCCTTGAAGAACACCACGGCAAAGTCTGGGTGCAGAGCGAAGTCGGCAAAGGCTCGAAATTCTTCGCCGAGGTGCCGATCATCCCGTGTAGCGACGATGAGGATGTGGAAACCACCCCCGCGCCGGCCGCCGACTCCGCGGCTGACCCCGCTGCCAGCCAGTACCGGCTGTTGATCGTGGACGACGAACCCGGCATCGCCGCCGTGCTGCGCGAATCGCTCACCAGCCGTGGTTACTTGGTGGACACGGCCGGCAGCGGCACGGACGCCCTCCGCTTCATGGCCACCAGCCGCTACGACCTGATCATTACCGATCTGCGGATGCCGGACATGGATGGCGAGAAACTCTACCACGCGATCAAGGAGCAGAACGCCGAACTGGCCAATCGCATCATCTTCCTGACCGGTGACACCATCAGCAACGCCGCGCGTTCCTTCCTCGATTGGACGGGCAACCGCTGGTTCAGCAAACCGTTCCAGGTCGCCGACCTCGAAAAGGTCGTCCAGAACTTCCTGCGCCAGCGCGCCCAGTTGGTCAGCACGGTCGTGCGCTAGCCCGAATTATTCGCGAAGCTGCTGTAGCGGCGCTCTATGAGCGCCGCCGGTGTTGAGGTGGAGCGGCATCGGCGGTCATAGACCGCCGCTACAGTTCGATGCGGGCTTGTAGCGTTCATGCTATGACCTGTCAAAAACCTGAAATTCTTGTCGCGAGTTTTTGGCGCGTGCGTTCGTAGTAAGCCACGGAGTCTGCGGAGTGGCGTTTCGCGGTCCCACGGCACTCCGCCCCGAAACCCTTCGGCCCCGAGCTCATGGCCGAGGGGCTCAGGGCCGAGTGGCGGCGCGGGGCTGTGTGCCTGACTACAAACCATTGGAACGAAGTTCCGCATGAATAGGCCGGGCTAGCGCGCGACCGCGGCCACACCGCGTCGGGAGTCGCTCCCATAGACGCGTCCCGAGGCGTTGCTCTACACAGGGCGTCACTACTTGGAGAACTGGTGGCGGGTCTCGGAAGAGTGTTCGGTCGTGCGACTGGAGGTTGGCTGGTGGCCGGCGTTCTCGCGTTCGTCGGCAGTCAACTGCACGCCCAGACCAACCAATTCTTTTA
>Ga0247727_10001090_pt1 | contig 66044 bp, 59 predicted proteins | sample WisWelCaveWW1625_FD_202498 | JGI IMG/M metagenome (GOLD analysis project Ga0247727, IMG submission 202498) | Biofilm microbial communities from Wishing Well Cave, Virginia, United States - WW16-25 | ecosystem: Environmental > Aquatic > Deep subsurface > Groundwater > Cave microbial mat | place... | reverse complement strand
CACGATTTGCAAGCTTTTCCCGCCTCAATGCGGAAAATCCGGCAAACCTGCAACGCCCCAAACCGGCCTTATGCCAACGCCGTCAACGCCTTGCGATTACTTCACGGACGACTGAAGCCCGGCGTGACCGACCTGGCATTCCGTCAAGGCTGAGCGGATCGGGTTCGCCGTTGTTCACTACAGATCGTCCGGCCTCAGCCCGGTGTGCTTGGCAATTCGCGCAAGCATGCGTGGGCCGATCTCGTCGCCGTCATGCGAGCGAGATGCCGATATCGATCGGCTTGCTCTCGCCCTGCTCGAGCCTTTCGGCCAGCACGCGCAGCGCCAAGATTTCGACCTTGGCGGCGGCTTCCTCCTCGGTGGCCCCATAGGCCAGAACGCCGGGAAGCTGAGGCACCTCGGCGATCCAGCGGCCGTCTTCCTCGATTTCGGTTTCAATGCGTAGATCCATGTGCCAAATCTCGTTCGTTTCGGCGCGCAAAGCAACGCACCGCTGCGTCGGCAGCGTCGCGAACCCGTTCCACAAGCGGCCGGATTCCGCTACCGTGGCGCATGCACCCCAGGAACGCCGCATGAACGCGCACGCCAAGGTCGATATCGGCTATTCCGTCTGCCCGCACGACTGCCCCTCCACCTGCGCGCTCGATGTCGAGCTGCTGGGCGGCAACAGGATCGGGCGCGTGCACGGCGCCAAGGACAATAGCTACACGGCCGGCGTCATTTGCGCCAAGGTCGCGCGCTACGCCGAGCGCATCCACCATCCGGACCGGCTGCTGCAGCCGCTGCGCCGCAAGGGGCCGAAGGGGTCGGGGCAGTTCGAGCGCATCTCCTGGGACGATGCCCTCGACATCACCGCGGAAGCGATGCTGGCTGCGGAGCGACGCCATGGCCCGGAGGCGGTCTGGCCCTACTATTACGCCGGCACCATGGGCCTCGTCATGCGCGACGGCATCAACCGGCTGCGGCATGCCAAGCGCTACTCGAATATGTACGCCACCATCTGCACCACGCTGGCGTGGACCGGCTACATCGCCGGCACCGGCAAGCTGGCCGGGCCAGATCCGCGCGAGATGGCCAAGTCCGACCTGGTGGTGATCTGGGGCACCAACCCCGTCAACACCCAGGTCAACGTCATGACCCACGCCACCCGTGCGAGGAAGGAGCGGGGCGCCAAGATCATCGCCATCGACATTTACCAGAACGGCACCATGCAGCAGGCCGACCTCGCGCTGTGCCTGCGGCCCGGCACCGACGGCGCACTCGCCTGCGCGGTCATGCACGTGCTGTTCCGCGACGGCTACGCCAACTGGCCGTATCTCGAGAAATACACCGACTGCCCGCGCGAATTGGAGGCGCACCTCGAGACCCGCACGCCGGAATGGGCGAGCGCCATCACGGGCCTCGACGTGGCCGAGATCGAGACCTTCGCGAAGATGGTGGGCACCACGCCGCGCGCCTACTTCCGCCTCGGCTACGGTTTCGCGCGCTCCCGCAACGGCGCCCACAACATGCACGCTGCGCTGTGCATCCCGAGCGTCACCGGAGCGTGGCTCAACGAGGGCGGCGGCGGCTTCCACAACAACGGCGCCATCTACCACTGGAACCGCTCGCTGCTCGAAGGCCTCGATGTCGCCGACCCCAAGGTGCGCGTGCTGGATCAATCCCGCATCGGCCCGGTGCTGACCGGCGACCCCCACGATATCGGGGACGGCCCGCCGGTCACGGCGCTTTTCATCCAGAACACCAATCCGGTGCAGGTGGCGCCCGAGCAGCGCAGGGTCAAGGCCGGCTTCGCGCGCGAGGATTTGTTCACCTGCGTGCACGAGCAGTTCATGACCGCCACGGCGCGCATGGCCGACGTGGTGATCCCGGCCACCATGTTCCTGGAGCACGACGACGTCTACCAGGGCGGCGGCCACCAGCACATCATGCTTGGGCCGAAGCTGGTCGAGCCGCCGGGCGAGTGCCACTCCAACCACGAGGTGATCTGCGCGCTCGCCAAGCGCGTCGGCGCCGAGCACCCGGGCTTCGCCATGAGCCCGCGCGAGATCATCGACTGGACCTTGCAGAAGTCGGGCTGGGGCACGCTCGCGGAGCTCGAAGCGAAGAAGTGGATCGACTGCCAGCCCGAGTTCGACAAGGCGCATTACGTCAACGGTTTCGGCTACCCGGACAAGAAGTTCCGCTTCAGGCCGGACTGGCAGAACGTGCCGGCGCCGCGCGCCAACGGCATCCGCATTGCGGCCGACATGCCGGGCCTGCCCGACCACTGGGACGTGGTGGAGAGGGTCGACGCGAAGCACCCCTTCCGGCTCGCCACCAGCCCCGCGCGCGAATATCTCAACTCCTCTTTCAACGAGATGCCGACCAGCCGGGCCAAGCATGGGCCACCGCGAGTGAAGGTGCACCCCGACGATCTGGCGCGGCTCGGCATCGCCGATGGCGCGCGCGTGGCGATGGGCAACGAGCGGGGCGAGATCACCATTGCGGCGGAGGCCTTCGCCGGCGTCCAGCCCGGCGTCGTCATTGTCGAGAGCATCGCCCCCAACGAGCAGTTCGAAGGCGGCGAGGGCATCAACACGCTGACCAGCGCCTTCCAGCCCGCCCCCTACGGCGGCGCCGCGTTTCACGACAATCATGTGTGGATACGGGCGGCGTAGGGCGCAACCGAGGCGCAGGCCGGAGCTGCTAGCGATCGGCAACCGCGAGCTTGGCGCCGAGCGCGGCAAACGCGCCGGCGAACGTGCGGCGCATCCAGGTCAGCACCCGCGGACGCGAGATCACGTGGCTGCGCACCGAGGCGGCGAAGATGCCGTAGCCGGCGAAGACGACGAACGTGAGCAGCATGAAGACGGCGCTCAGCTCGAGCATGCGCGAGAGCGGATGCGGCTCTTCCGCGCTCACGAACTGCGGCAGGAACGCGAGAAAGAAGATCGACAGCTTCGGATTGAGGATGTTGACCAGGATGGCGGACACGATCACCTGGGTCGCCGAGCGGGCGCCGATCTCCTTTTCCACCCTCAGCGCGCCCTGCTCCTTGAGCGTGCTCCAGGCCATGTAGAGGAGATAGGCCACGCCCAGGTACTTGAGGATCTGGAACGCCAGCGCGCTCGTATGCAGGAGCGCGGCGAGGCCCATGATCGCCGCCGCCATGTGCGGAACGATACCGAGCGTGCAGCCGAACGCTGCGACGATGCTTGCGCGCCAACCGCGCGAGAGGCCGGCCGCCAGCGTAAAGAGAACGCCGATGCCGGGTGACGCGACCACGATCAGCGACGTAACGAGAAAGTCGATGCTCATGACGGCTCCCTCTGGGCAAGCCGCGATCGTAGCTGGCGCGATCGCACGGCGCCAGCGCTGCCAGACCGCGCTGGATCGCAAGTGCCGCCGGCCTTTGCTCCCTGGTCCTGCGGCGCCGATGCGCCCGTTTCGCTAACGGCGCAATACGCTTGGCTATTGCGCCCTACCGCCCTCCCGATACGCCGAGTAGGCGCCGAGGGTCGCGACGCAGAACGGCACGCAGTAGGTGAGCAGCAGCTTCCACCAGTTGATTGGGCCAAGCGAGAACAGGGCATCGCCCTGATTGATGACGTTGAGGATGCTTCCGACGATGACCATGGTCGCCAGCGATCGCCTGGCGATCGGCCAGGACAGCGCGCGGCTCAGGGCCCAGTATCTGGAACTCGTCATCGCGCCTCCTCGGACTCAGCTCGCCCCATTGAGCGCGAGGATGATCGGCACCTCGATGCCGAGCAGGTCGCAAAGGGGCGTCTTGAGCATCGGAGTTGAACCGAGCCTACGATTTGGGAAACGACACCGCCTCGATCTTGTTGCCGTCGGGGTCGCGGATGAAGGCGCCGAAGTAGGTGGTCATGGCCGCCGGCCGCGGGCTTGGCTCGCCGTCGCTCGACCCGCCCATCTCCAGCGCGGCCGCGTGAAACGCTTTGACCGCTTCCTCGCTCGCGGCGCGCAACGCGACGTGCGCGCCGGGATTGACGGGGCTCGGGGCCGGATCGGGTCTGACGTTCAGCCAGAACTCGGGATACCTCTTGCCGAAGCCCGCGGTGCCGGGACGCTCGACCAGCTTGCTATGGCCGAGCGGTGCCAGCACCCGCGTGTAGAAACGAACCGCAGCCGCCAGATCGCGGACCGGCACGGAGACGTGGTCGATCATGCCGCCAACGTATCAGCGGCAACGCGCGGCGGCCATGGGGGCAATTGGGGTGGACGCTCCGGCTTGCCCCGGCTTGCGCCTGGCCTGCAACGGGAGGTTGATCCAACTTGCAGCGGCTGGGTGTCAGACCCGCAGGCTGCCTCCGCCATTGTTCCGTCAATCCGCGCCGACATGATGCGAAGATTGCTTAACCAGTTGGGTGCGGGATCATGCAGCAGCGCGTCGAGACGGGTGGGGCGGTTGTCATCAGCTACGCCCACGAGGACGTTCACCGGGCGGCGGAGCTGGCCCAGCTCTTGAGCGATGCCGGCGTCGAGGTCTGGTGGGACCGCCAGATCCAGATCGGCGACCGCTGGCGCTTGGAGATCGCAAGCCGCATCGACGCCGCGGCCAAGGTCGTCGTGCTGTGGTCGGATCACTCGCGCAACAGCGATTTCGTCCGTGACGAGGCGAGCCGGGCGAAAGACGCCGGCAAGCTGTTGCAGCTGGTGCTCGACACCGGCAAGTTGCCGCTCGGCTTCGGCGAGCTGCAGCATCGCCGGGTCGGCGACCTGAAGGACATGGTGCCGGAAATCCTGGCGAGCCTCGGCCGCAAGGCAGCGCCCGCCGGCAGCTTTGCCAGCACGGCGCAGACCCGTGTCAGCCTGACCGGCCTGCCGACAACATCGGCCAAGCTGTTCGGCCGAGAGATAGAGTTGAACCGGCTGCTCGACGCCTGGGAGAGCGGCAAGACCAATGTGTTCTCCCTGATCGCCATCGGCGGCACGGGCAAGACGGCGCTGCTGCGCGGCTTCCTCAACGAGCTGCACGCCAGGGGCTGGGCCGGCGCAACCCACGTCTACGCCTGGTCGGCCTCCTCGACGGCATCGAGCCGCTGCAGGACCTGCCGCTCCAGGACACGGGCGGGCTGCGCGGCGGCCGCATCCGCGACCACGGCCTGCGTGGGCTCATCGGCCAGCTCGCCGACCAGAACCAGGGGCTGTGCCTCGTCACCTCGCGCCAGGAGATCGTCGAGCTTGCCGACCGCGCCGAGCCGATGGTGCGCAAGACCGACCTCGGCGATCTCTCGGATCTGGCGGGGCGGCAGCTGCTGGAGAACCTGGGGGTGCGCGGCGACCCGCGCCTCATCGCGGCGGCGGCCAAGGCGGCCGGCGGGCATGCTCTGACCCTCAACCTGCTCGGCTCCTACGTGGCGGGGGTGCAGCGCGGTGTAATCGAGGAGGCGAAGGCTGCGGTCGCCGAGCTCGTTGAGCACGGCTCGCTGAGCGGCCACGACCGCGCGGCGCGCATGATGGAAAGCTACGTGCGCCGCTTCGAGGCGCTGGCCGACACCCCCGGTACCCCCACCTCTGGTACCCCCACCCCTAACCCCTCCCCGCATCATGCCGAAGGCGTGTCTTCGACACGACGGGGAGGGGAATCCGCGAGCGGCCCACGGCAAGCGGGGCGGGAAGCACATGCCATCGGCGGAGGGGCGCCGGAGCTGGCACTGCTGCACCTGGTCGGCCTGTTCGACCGGCCGGCGGAGAAGGACGCCATCGACGTGGTGAAGGCCGCGGGGCTCGGGGCCCCGCTGGCGGCGCTCGGCAGCATGACACCGCAGCGCTGGTCCACGGCGGTGAGCCGGTTGCGGGCGCAGCGGCTTTTGCTGCCACGCGATCCGGCGAGGCCGCACGACCTCGACGCGCATCCCCTGGTGCGAGCGCATTTCGGTGCGCGGCTGAAACGGGAAGCGCCAGACGTATTCCGCGCCACGAACCTCGCACTGTACGAGCACTACAAGATGTTTGGGCTGCCCGAGGCGTTCCGGACGCCAGAGGCGTATGGGATATTGGCGTACAAAGCTAGTTTCCCCGAGGGGCCGCTTGAAGATCGAATCCAGCAAGCAATAAGCGGCGAACTCACAGAGCAGAATAATTCAGCTTTGCCGGCGATCTTCTGGCACGCCGATTCGGATCGGATGCGAGGAGCCGCCAAGCTGATCGGCACGTCCGAATTCGAGGCCGCGCTCGCCAAGTTCCAGCCCGACGACCTCGCCGGCATGGCGCCTCTGTTCTGTGGCATCGCCCACGGCGCCGCAGCGGGCGAGCACCGGCTGGCCTATCAGGAGGTCTACGTGCCGCGCGTCAAGCGCGGCAATGCGGCGTACATCGTCCACAAGCTCGGCGCGCTCGGCCCCACGCTTGGCACGCTGGCGCATTTCTTCGATTCGCCGTGGTCGACGCCGGCGGCGAAGCTCGCCGACCGCGATCAGGCGATGATGCTCAACAACGTTGCCTTTGCGCTGCGCGCGCAGGGCCGCTTGCGGGACGCGGAGGAGGCGTCTGCTGCGGCCGTTACCAGTATGAAGCAACTGGGTGACGACAATGAGGTTGCGCTCAACGCCTCCAACCTCAGCGAAGTGCGGCTGACGCTGGGCGACGTCAAGGGTGCCGTGGCCGCCGCGCGCGAGGCCGTCGAATTTGCCGACCAAACGAACAACGCGTTTTTGCAAACGGTGTTGCGTGCCAAATACGCCGATATGCTACATCAATCTGGCGACGTCGAACGGGCTGCGACCATGTTCGCCGAAGCCGAACGCCTCCAGGTCGAGCGGCAGAATGAACTGCCCCGGCTCTACTCGTTCCAAGGCTACCTCTACTGCGACCTGCTGCTCGGCACTGGGGGAGCCGGGGAGGTGCGTGATCGGGCGGAGTATGGGCTCGAACTTTACAGACAGGGAGGCCTCACCGACCTCCTGTCTTTTGCACTCGACACGCTCTCCCTTGGCCGCGCAGCCCATGCAGCGCGGCATCTCTCCGAAGCTCACCGCACGCTCGACGAAGCCGTCGACGGCTTGCGCAAGGCGGGGCAGGAGGACGATCTGCCACGTGGCCTCCTAGCTCGCGCCGCGTGCCTGCGCGACATGGGGGAATGGACAGCCGCCGCCCGCGACCTGAAGGAGACGCGCGAGATCGCAGAGCGGGGCGAGATGCGGCTGTTCCTCACCGACTGGCACCTGGAAAGCGCGCGGCTGCTGCTGGCGCAGCTGCCGCGGCCAACCGTGAAGCAGGGCTGGTTCGGTGGCTCCAAGACCGTTCTGCCCAAGCTCGGGGCCGAGCATCACGCCATGCGCCGCCAGGCCGAGGAGCACGTCCAGGCCGCTGCCAGGCTGATCGAGCAAACCGGCTACCGCCGCCGCGACCCCGAGGTGGCTGCCTTGCGCGCCCAGCTCGATGCGGGCTAGTTCTTTCATAGGGTGAGTCAAGCCAAGCGCAGAACATGTTGCAGCGCGCGTGGCCAGTGTTGGGTCTTCCCCCGGCCTTCGCCGGAGTTGACCCAACCTACGATTGAGGAATGATCTCGCGCGGAAAATGCGCTAACTCCGCCGCATGCCGCCACCACGCCCCATCCTGATCGCCGGGCCGACCGCCAGCGGCAAGTCGGGGCTGGCGCTGGCGCTGGCCGAGCGGCTTTCCGGCACCGTCATCAACGCCGACAGCATGCAGGTCTACCGCGAGCTGCGTATTCTCACTGCGCGGCCGACACCCGAGGAGGAGGCGCGCGCGCCGCACGCGCTGTACGGCTGCGTCAGCGGGGCGGAGGCCTATTCGGCTGGGCGCTATGCCGCGGACGCCGCAATGGCGATCGCGGAGGCGCGGGCGGCGGGCCGCCTGCCGATCATCGTTGGCGGCACCGGCCTCTACTTCAAGGCCCTGCTGGAGGGGCTCTCGCCGGTGCCGGCTGCCGACCCCGAGGTGCGCGCCTTCTGGCGCGCGCAGGCCGCGAGCCGGCCCGCCGCCGAGTTGCATGCGCTCCTCAGCCAGCGCGACCCCGAAATGGGCCGGCGCCTGATGCCGACCGATCCGCAGCGCATCGTGCGGGCGCTGGAGGTGCTGGAGAGCACGGGACGATCGCTCGCCCGATGGCAGCGCGAGCCCGGCCGGCCGGTGCTGGCGGAGGCCGAAACGGTGCGGCTCCTGGCTCTGCCCGACCGGCCGACGCAGGCGGTCAGGATCGATGCCCGCTTCGATCGGATGCTGGCCGCGGGGGCCCTGGAGGAGGTGCGTGCGCTGGTTGGCTTGGGCTACTCCAACGAGCTGCCGGTGATGCGCGCGCTGGGCGTGGCCCCGCTGGCGGCCCATCTAGAGGGTGCGCTTGCCCTCGATGACGCGGTTGCTGCGGCAAAAGCCGACACCCGCAAGTATGCCAAACGGCAGCTCACTTGGCTCAGGCGCAATATGATTTCTTGGAATGGACTAACTGAGCAAGATATGGAAAAAACAAGGTCAGAAAACTTATCGTTTATTGACCTCTAACGGTTGACCCGCCATCCTTGGCCCGATAATGAGGCTCCGGCCGCGCCGAGCGGCCCGCGACCGTACGAAATGTGCGCGCGAGAGGAGTGGGAGTTTCCCGTCATGACCCTGAAGATGACCGGCGCCGAGATGGTGATCCGCGCGCTCGCCGACCAGGGCGTGGAGCATGTGTTCGGCTATCCCGGCGGCGCCGTGCTGCCGATCTACGACGAGCTGTTCCAGCAGGACAAGGTACAGCACATCCTCGTGCGCCAGGAAGGCGGGGCAGTGCATGCGGCGGAGGGCTATGCACGGTCCACAGGCAAGGTGGGGGCGGTGCTGGTCACCTCCGGTCCCGGCGCCACCAACTCGGTCACGGGGCTCACCGATGCGCTGATGGATTCGGTGCCGGTCGTGTGCATCACCGGCCAGGTGCCGACGCACCTGATCGGCAACGACGCTTTCCAGGAATGCGACACGATAGGTATCACCCGCCCGTGCACCAAGCACAACTGGCTGGTGAAGAGCGTCGACGACCTTGCGCGCATCCTGCACGAGGCGTTCTACGTCGCGCGCACGGGACGGCCCGGGCCGGTGGTGGTCGACATCCCCAAGGACGTGCAGTTCGCGACCGGCATCTACACCGGCCCCAAGGACGTCAGGCACAAGACCTATCAGCCGCGCGTCAAAGGCGACGCGAAGGCGATCGCCGACGCCGTCGAGCTGATGAGCCGTGCGAAGAAGCCCGTGCTCTATACCGGGGGCGGGGTGGTCAATTCCGGCCCCAAGGCGAGCAAGCTGCTGCGCGAGCTGGTGCGCCTCACCGGCTTTCCCATCACCTCGACCTTGATGGGCCTCGGCGCCTTTCCGGCCTCGGGCAAGGAATGGCTCGGCATGCTCGGCATGCACGGCACCTACGAGGCCAATCTCGCCATGCACGATTGCGACGTCATGGTGTGCGTCGGCGCACGCTTCGACGACCGCATCACTGGCCGGCTGGATCAATTCTCGCCGCGGTCCAAAAAGGTCCACATCGACATCGACCCGTCTTCCATCAACAAAAACGTGCGCGTGGAGGTGCCCATCATCGGCGACGTCGCCTACGTGCTCGAGGAGCTGATCCGCACCTGGAAGATGAAGGCGGCCACCGTCGACAAGACGGCGCTCAAGTCCTGGTGGGCGCAGATAGAAAAATGGCGGGCCAGGAAGTGCCTCGCGTACAAGAGTGCGACCGATTTCATCATGCCGCAGTACGCGATTCAGCGGCTCTACGAGCTGACCAAGGACCGCGACGTCTACATCACCACCGAGGTCGGCCAGCACCAGATGTGGGCGGCGCAATTCTTCCGCTTCGAGGAGCCCAACCGCTGGATGACCTCGGGCGGGCTCGGCACCATGGGCTACGGCCTGCCGGCCGCCATCGGCGTGCAGATGGCCCACCCGAATACGCTGGTCATCGACATCGCCGGCGATGCCTCGATCCTGATGAACATGCAGGAGATGTCGACGGCGGTGCAGTACCGGCTGCCGGTGAAGGTGTTCATCCTCAACAACCAATACATGGGCATGGTGCGGCAGTGGCAGCAACTCCTGCACGGCAACCGTATCTCGGAGAGCTACACCGCGGCGCTGCCCGACTTCGTCAAGCTGGCCGAGGCCTACGGCGGCATCGGCATCCGATGCGACAAGCCCGGCGACCTCGACGATGCGATTCTTGCCATGCTGAATGCTCCCGCCGACAAGCCGGTGATCTTCGACTGCCGCGTCGCCGCACTCGCCAACTGCTTCCCGATGATCCCGTCCGGCAAGGCGCACCACGAGATGCTCTTGGGCGAGGAGGTGAGCGAGGAGGAGATCGGAAAGGCCGTCGGCAAGGAAGGCAAGGTGCTGGTGTGACAGCCCTCAAGCCGGCGCCACCCACGGGTTGATCACGTCGATCGGCAGGTCATCGAAATGTCGCACATTGCGAGTGGCAATTGCCGCGCCGCGGCTCACCGCAATACCGGCAATCTGAGTGTCCGCGAAGCCCGCTGGGCGCCCGCGGCGTCCTCGGTCGATGTCGATCTGGGCAGCATGAATCGCCGCAGGGAAATCGAAAGGAAGGACGCGATTATCGAAATCGCCGATCACGAGCGCATCGAAAGCAGAAAGCAACGCTCGCTTTCGCCTCCCTGGGTCGAGATCGTCAATGCCGCGCTTGATCTCGAAGACCGTGATGGCGTTCAGCCAAAGTGTTTCAGGCTCGATGCTGTCCAGCCACGCAATGACGCTCGGTTCGGGTTGATCGGCCATCATCTCCGAGGCGACATTGGAATCGATAATGATCATGCTTTGAACTTGACGAAACGCACACGCTCCTTGCGTGCCTTGTCGATCGCCCTGTTGAACCTTTCCAGCTCCGGCTTCGTCAGGCCAATTCCCTTGAATCTGCCGGCGATGCGAGTGCCGAAGCCGGGCACTGACCTTCTTCGTGTGCGTTCGCGCTCCGCCGCCGCCTCGAGGATCTCTCGCGCTTCCGCCTCCAGGCTGCGTCCATTGCGCTCCGCACGCTCCTTGAGGCGCTCCTTGGCATCGTCATCCAGTTGGCGAATGAGCAACTGCGCCATGTCTTAATCCTGAGTGATATCACGGTTCGCAGAATATGATATCATTCTTGTTCACCCCATCACAAGGCCCAACCCCATGCCCAACACCCAGCCCGGCTCCGCCTACTTCCTGGAAGAGCGCAAGGAGACGCCCGTCACCCACACCATCTCGGTGGTGGTCGACAACGAGCCCGGCGTGCTCGCCCGCATCGCCGGCCTGTTCTCGGGCCGCGGCTACAACATCGAGAGCCTCACGGTGTCGGAGACCGAGCACGAGAAGCACCTCTCGCGCTTCACCATCGTCACCACCGGCACGCCTCAGGTGCTGGCCCAGATCAAAAGCCAGCTGGAGCGCCTCGTCAATGTCCACCGCGTCATCGATCTCACAGTGCTGGGCGAGCCGCTGGAGCGCGAGCTGGCGCTCGTCAAGGTCAGCGGCAAGGGCGAGAAGCGCATCGAGGCGCTGCGCATGGCCGAGATCTTCCGCGCCAACGTCATCGATGCGTCCACCGAGCATTTCGTCTTCGAGCTGACCGGCCGCACCTCCAAGATCGAGCAGTTCATCTCCATCATGATGGAGCTGGGGCTCGTCGAGGTCTCCCGCACCGGCATCGCCGCCATCGCCCGCGGCCCCAAGGGGATGTGACGCGCCGCCACCCCCCGTCGTCCCGGAAGCCGAGGCGCTTGCGCCGAGGCTGTCCGGGACCTCGTGAAGTAAACTGAACCTGCCTATCTCCCGTCTCCAAATCCATGTTATAATGGACGACCAAAGGAATAAACTCGGAATATACTGCACTCGTTTGACCTACAGAAGTATTTATCCTCCGGCTTGCAGATTTTCCTTGACAGCGTGACGCTGGTTTGCTATAGTTCGACTATCCTCCACAGTTGTGTTTGTTCCCCCGGCGTTTCGTCCTTATCATCGTCGACGGAGGCGAGGGGGCTGATCCCGGCACTGGCCTTTTTCCGGCCGCGCCCGTTTGCCAGCGTGGTGGCCCTCTCGATGGGCGCGGAAACGGGACGATGCCAGAGGGAAACGCGGCGTCAGCGGAGTTTTTCATCTCGCGCGCCGGCGAGGACGCCGCATTCGCGAACTGGCTCGGCAGGCTGATCGCGGCCCAGGGTAAGAGCTTCATCCTGCAGGACCAGCACTTCGGCCACCAGAACTTCATGGGCGCCATGGACGGCGCCTTGAAGAGCGGCGCCCGGGTCGTCGGCCTGCTCTCGCAGGCCTATCTGGACAGCGACTACTGCTTGGCCGAAGCAGCGGCCGCGCTCAAGGGCGACCCGCTCAACCGGCAGCAGCGGCTGATCCTGCTCCGGCTCGAGCCGTGCGCGCCGGGCGGGGTGCTCACCAACATCGCCTTCACGAGCCTGGTGGCCGAGCGGCGGGACAGCGACGCCCGCCCGCTGATGCTCAGGATTCTCCGCGCCCTCGGGTTCGACGACCCGCGACTCGACGGCCTGCCACCGCCGCCGGAAGGCACGCTGAGTGCCAGCATCCAGGTCCTCCACCCCGAGGTGCAGCCCGTGCCCGGCTTCGCAGGCCGCGAGGACGAGCTAGCAGCCGTCGCGCAGGCGCTGTGGTCCAAGGGCGGCACCGCCGCGCTGACCGACACGCCCTCCCCAGCCGCTCGCGGTTCTCCTCCCCCTTGCGGGGAGGGGCTAGGGGTGGGGGTCGCCAGAACCGCGGCCGTAAAGGGCCTCGGCGGCGTCGGCAAGTCGGTGCTAGCCAGGGAGTACGCCTGGCGCAGTCGCGGCCGCTATCAGGGCGTATGGTGGGTGCGCTCCGAGCAGCGCGAGACCCTGCTCGGCGACCTGATCGAGCTCGGCTCGCATTTCATCTCCGGCCTGAAGGAGGTGCCGGAGCGGGACAAGGCGGCGCGCCAGGCGCTCGCCCAGGTGGAGCAGGCCGGCTTCGCCAAGCCCTGGCTGATCGTCCACGACAACGTCGAGGAGCCTGGCCACATCGAGACCCTGACTCCACGCAGCGGTGCGCATGTGCTGATCACCACGCGCTGGTCGGACTGGGGCAAGATGGCGGCGTCCGTGAAGGTCGGTGTGTTCCCGCCCGATGTGGCGGCGCAGTTCCTGCTCGACGCCACCGGCCGGACTGACCGCGAGGGAGCCGCAAAGCTTGCCGCCGCACTCGGCCACCTGCCGCTGGCGCTCGACCACGCCGCCGCCTACATCCGCCGCACCGGCATCGACTTCGCCACCTACCAGAAGCTCGCTGCCGACCTCATCCTCAAGGCGCCCAAGGGCGCCGCCTACGACACGCCGGTGTACGCCACCTTCTCACTCGCCATCGACAAGGCCGCCCAGACCTGTCCGGTGGCCGAGAAGCTGATGGGCCTGTGCGCATTCCTGGCCCCCGACGGCATCCCGCTGGACCTCTTCTGTCATCCCGGGCGTCGCAGCAGCGACGATCCGGGACCCAGGGCCAAGGGCGCCGACGACCCCGAAAACCGATGGACCCACTGGGACGGCCGCTTCAGCGAGATCGAGCGCGGCGAGGCGGTGGCGGCCCTGCACGAGGTCTCGCTCGTCACCTTGGAGCCTCTGGACGACGGCTCACCTGGGCTCAGCGTGCACCGGCTGGTTCAGGCGGTGATGCACGGGCGGCTGAGGAAAGGGGGAGAACATGAGAATGCTGCCGCAGCTGCGACAGAACTTGTGGCCGATGCGTTCCCGCATGAGAGCGAGGACGTGCGCGCTTGGCCGGCGTGCGCGCGGCTCTCGGCTCACGCGTTGGCTGTTTTGGACCATGCCCCGGAGGCCGGGGCAAAGTCGGCAAGAACGAGCCTTCTCCTGAACCAAGTAGCAATCAATTACGTATCCCGGGCTGCATATGCCGAAGCCGAGCCGCTGATGCGCCGCGCACTCGTCATCGACGAGAAGAGCTTCGGGTCCGGCTATCCCAACATCACCGTCGGCCTTAACAACCTGGCCCACCTGCTGCAAGCCACCAGCCGGCTGGCCGAGGCCGAACCGCTGATGCGCCGCGCGCTCACCATCGACGAGAAGAGCTTCGGGTCCGAGCATCCCAACGTCGCCATCGGCCTCAACAACCTGGCCGCGCTATTGCAGGACACCAACCGGCTGACCGAGGCCGAGCCGCTGATGCGCCGCGCGCTCGTCATCGACGAGAAGAGCTTTGGGCCCGAGCATCCCAACGTCGCCATCCGCCTCAACAACCTGGCCCAGTTGCTGCAGGCCACCAACCGGCTCACTAAGGCCGAACCGCTGATGCGCCGCGCGCTCACCATCGACGAGAAGAGCCTCGGGCCCGAGCATCCCAACGTCGCCATTCGCCTCAACAACCTGGCGCGGCTGCTCAAGGCCACCAACCGGCTCACCGAGGCCGAACCGCTGATGCGCCGCGCGCTCGCCATCGACGAGCGGGCCTACGGTCCCGACCATCCCGCCGTCGCCATCGGTCTCAACAACCTGGCGGCGCTGCTGCAGGACACCAGCCGGCCGGCCGAGGCCGAGCCGCTGATGCGCCGCGCGCTCGCCATCGACGACAAGAGCTTCGGGCCCGAGCATCCCAACGTCGCCCGAGACCTCAACAACCTGGCCCAACTTCTGCGGGGTACCGGCCGGCTGGCCGAGGCCGAGCCCTCGGTGCGCCGCGCTATTCAAATCCTCGAAAAATTCGAACGAGACACCGGTCACTCGCATCCGAACACGGAACTGTTCCGCAACAACCTTGCCGCCCTCTATGCGAAGCTGGATGAGCGCGCGGGCCGCACCAAGCCTGGCTTCCTGCGCCGCCTGCTCGGCCGCACGTAGCGGGGGTCAGACCCTGCGGCTGCTGACGACCCTGCCGGTGGCGACGCGGGCGGACGCGGAGGAGGTGATCAGACTCTATCGCTTGCGCTGGCGCATCGAGCATGTGTACCGCGCCTTGAAGAGTGACGGGCTCGCGCTCGAGGAGACCCAGGTGGAAGAAGCAGGCCGCCCCTTCAAGCTGGCCGCCCTCGGCTTGGTGGCGGCGGTCGCATTCTCCAACTCGTCGATGCGCGCGACGGCTCCGAGCACCCGGCCCCAAGACCATGGCCATCGGCTGGCGCCAACTCCCGGCCATGGTCTCAGGTTATGCCATCGCAGCTCCCGCCCTTACGGCTCACGGGCACGATGTGTGAATCCCGTAGCCCGCAGGGTCTGACCGCTAGGCAATAGGCATTGGGCAGTAGCCAGTAGACGGCTGATCAGCACAGATTGCCTGCTACCGACTGCCTGCTGCCCGAAGGAACCCCCATGACCGATCCCGCACCCGGCGGCCACTACAATGCGCTCCCCTACCTCTCCAAGCCGTTCCCGGAGTCGCAACCGCCGCGGCTGGCCGCTCTGGCGGCGCTCCATGGGCTTGCGGCGCCAGGGCCATCACAATGCCGCGTGCTGGAGCTCGGTTGCGCCTCCGGCGGCAACATCATCCCGCTGGCGCTGCGCTTTCCCGGCAGCCGCTTCCGCGGCGTCGACCTGGCCGAGCGGCATGTGCGCGAGGCCGAGACCCGCATCGCGGCCTTGGAGCTCAGGAACATCCGCATCGAGCAGGGCGACATCGCCGCCCTCGATCTCGCGGCCGAGCGCTTCGACTACATCGTCTGCCACGGGGTCTACAGCTGGGTGCCCCAGCACGTGCAGGACGCGATGCTGCGCGTCTGCGCCGAGAGCCTCGCCGACAACGGTATTGTCTACATCAGCTACAACGTCCATCCGGGCTGGCAGCTGCGCAAGGTCATGCGCGACCTGATGCTCTACCACGCCGGCACCGCGGGCGATCCCCGGCCGCGGGTCGCCAAGGCGCGCGGCATGCTCGACCACATCCCCAAGGCCTCCCGCGCCGGCGGCCCTTTCGGCGAACTGTTGAGAAGCGAGGCGCAGATGCTCAGGGACCAGGACGACTCCTACATCCTGAGCGAGTACCTGGAGCAGGAGAACGCGCCCTGCTACTTCCACGAATTCACTGCCAGGGCGGAGAGCTGCGGCCTCGCCTACCTCTGTGATGCCGAGCTCCAGCATGGCATCCCCGAGCACCTCGGGGCCGACGCCGGGCCGGTGCTGCGGGCGCTGGCGGGCGACAACCTGGTCGCACTCGAGCAGTACATGGACTTCTTCAAGGGCCGCTCGTTCCGCCGCACGTTGCTGGTGAAGGCCGGGCAGGCCGCAAAGATCCGACGCACGCCGCTGCCCGAGCGGGCCAAGGGCCTGCACGTCGCCGGCCGCTTCACGTGCACCCAGAAGGGCCAAGGTGCCTGGACGTTCACCTCCGGCCAGGGTGGTGCGCTCACCACCGGCAACGAGGTCGTGCGCCGGGCCTTGCAGAAGTTGTCCGAAGCGTATCCCGCCACCCGCACCGTGCGCGAGCTGGCCGCCGAGGCGCGCGCCTTGGACCAGGAGGGGGTGATCCTCGATGTGATCTTCAAGCTCATGCTCGCCGGCCTTGTGGAGATTTCCAGTGTGCCGTTGCGGGTCAGCAGGGCGGGCGTCGACCGGCCCAAGCCCAAGGCCGCGCGGCTTGCGCGCCTGGATGCGCGGCAGGGCAGCACCTGGACCACGGACCCGACCCATAACATCGTGCCACTTGATGAGCTCTGCGCGGCCCTGCTGCCGTTTCTCGACGGTACGCACGACCGCGACGCCCTGAGCGCAAGGCTGCTGGCGGCCGCGCGCGAGGGCCGCCACCGATTGACCGACAAAGCGACGGGGTCGGAGCCGACCGATCAGGCCCTCGAGGCGGCGGCCAGCGCACAGGTGACGCGCGTCATCGAAACGTTGGCAGCGGCGGCACTCCTGGAATGACGCCTCATGCGCGATGCTGCCGCGCTCGCCCCGCTACACATCCGCCGCCACCTTGAGCGACACGATCTTGTCCGGGTTCGCCACCGGCTCGCCGCGCTTGATCTTGTCGACGTTGTCCATGCCCTCGATCACCTTGCCCCACGCCGTGTACTGCTTGTCGAGGAACTTGGCATCGGCGAAGCAGATGAAAAACTGGCTGTTGGCGCTGTTGGGGCTCTGCGAGCGCGCCATCGAGCACACGCCGCGCACGTGCGGCTCGGCGTTGAACTCGGCCGGCAGGTTCGGATAGTCCGAGCCGCCGGTGCCGGTGCCCCTGGGGCAGCCGGTCTGCGCCATGAAGCCGTCGATGACGCGGTGGAAGACGATGCCGTCGTAGAAGCCCCCGCGCGCCAGCTGCTTGATGCGCTCGACGTGCTTGGGCGCCAGGTCGGGGCGCAGGGCGATCACCACCTTGCCCTTGGTAGTCTCCATGATCAGCGTGTTCTCGGGGTCTTTGATGGCGGCCATTTGGGGGGGCTCCGTTTTCTTGAGGCAGTAGGCAGTGGGCAATTGAACTCAACGGCTTATCGTTCGTCCGAATTCTCGATCGATCGGATGAGGCTACGAAGCATCTTCCCGAGCGTCTCGCATTTCGCAAGCAACTGGACAGCCGCACTGTTGGCGACGATTTCAACCCGCTCGGCGAGCAAGAGATGCGTCTCGAACTCTTTGAGCGAACCCTGAGCAACGCGCAGGTGCTGCACGTATGCCCCTTTGCTGTCTCGTCCGTAGCCTTCGGCGATGTTGGCGGGGACCGAGGCGCCCGACCGCCGGAGCTGCGAGGTCAATCCATAGGTTTCCTCCTTCGGAAACTTCGCGGTCAGTCGGTAGGTTGATTCGGCGAGGTTCATCGCCTCCTGCCACACCACAAGGTCCCGGCACGAGTTTATCGGAGCTTTCTGTTCCGACATTGATGCTACACCGCTACTGCCTACTGCCTGACTTCACTTCTTCGCATCGGACAGGAGATACACCTTCAACATCGCGTCGGGTCGCGCCGGCGGCTCGCCGCGCGTGATCTTGTCGACGTGCTCCATGCCATCGATCACCTCGCCCCACAGCGTGTACTGCCCCGTGAGAGGACGGCAGCCGTCGTAGCAGATGAAGAACTGGCTGTTGGCGCTGTTGGGATCTTGCGTTCGCGCCGCGCCGACGCTGCCGCGCTTGTAGACCTCACGCGTGAATTCTTGCGGCAGGTCCGGCAGGTTGGAGCCGCCGCCGCCCGTGCCGGTCGGATCGCCGGTCTGCGCCATGAAACCGTCGATCACGCGATGGAACTTGTGGCCGTTGTAGAAGCCCTGCTTGGCCAGCACTTTCGCCCGCTCGACGTGCTTGGGCGCCAGGTCGGGCCGCAGCTTGATCAGCACCTTGCCGGTCTTCAGCTCGATGACGAGGGTGTTCTGAGGATCGGGGGCCTGCGCGTGAGCAATTGTTGCCGATGCTAGAAGGCCAAGCGCGGCGCACATCAAGAAACGCATCACGGGAACTCCAACTGGTTGCTGGCAAAAGGCGAGCTTATGGCCTGTCCCCGACGCGGGCGCAACCCGGCACCGGGTCAAGCGCCCTTTCGGGCTGCCTTGGCTTGCAGCCGCTTGGCAACCGCAGGCGAGACGAACCGCGAGACATCGCCCCCCAGCAGCGCGATTTGCCGCACGAGCGTCCCCGTGATGTGGCGCACGCCGGGGCTCGCAGGCAGGAACACCGTGTCGATGCCCGGAGCCATGGCGCCGTTCATGCCCGCCATGTGCATCTCGTAGTCGAAATCCGTGCCGTCACGCAGGCCGCGAAAGATCTGCGTGGCGCCGGCCGCTCTGGCGGCATCGACGGTCAGGTTGTCGAACGTGACGATGTCGAGTTCGCAGCCGGTCTGCTTGTTGATCGGGGCCGTCTCCGCCCTCAGCATCTCGATCCGCTCGTCGGCGGAGAAGAGCGGTGGCTTGCCGGGATGGACGCCAATGCCGACGACCAGCGTGTCGACCATGCGCGCGGCGCGGGCGATGACATCCTTGTGCCCGTTGGTGACGGGATCGAACGAGCCGGAGGTGAAGCCGATGCGTTTCATGACGGTGTCGGACCCTGCGGGTCTGACACCGTGGCCGACCCGTCGTGTCAACTGTTGTCAGACCCGAAGCGTCTGACACCTACGCCCTATCACGGACGCCGCATCGCTGCCAGCGCCAGGCCGCCGAGCAGGAGGAGCACCCCCGCGGCGCCGTCGAGGATGCGCAGGTGCGCCGTGCCGAAAGTTGTACGCGCCCTGGCGACCGCCAGCGTGGTGGCGACATCGACGGCCGCCAGGACGAAAACGAACAGTACGGCCAGAACCGTGAGCTGCCCCACGGGATCCATGCGCGCATCCACGAACTGCGGCAGGAAGGCCCCCAGGAATAGGATCACCTTTGGGTTGGAGAGGCTGACGATCACGCCCTGCAGGTAGAGGCCCCCGCTGGAGGCTCGGCCCGGGGCGACGGCGGCCTCCAGGCCGGACTGCCGCAGGCGCCAGAGCTGCCGCGCGCCCAGATAGACCAGATAGACCGCGCCGATCCAGCGCACCACGTCGAACCACGCCGACATCAACACCATGATCGAGGTCATGCCGGCAGCCGCGGCCGCGACCAGCAGCGCCAGCCCGGTCGTCGTTCCCGCCAGCGTCGCAAGGCCAGCGCGCAAGCCGCGGCTCAGCGTGTTGGCAACGATCAGCGCCATGTTCGGGCCGGGCGTGAGCCCGAGCAGAACGCTCGCGGCGACAAAAGCGAGCAGGACTTCGGTCGACATGCGGAGGAGGTCAGCGCAGCGCATAGACTACGTGCACCTCGACCTCCAGGCGGCGCGTCCCTGGCTCGATGGGCACCGTTTGCAAGCTCAGCGTGCGGGCCTGAGCCAAGGAGGGCTGGAGGTGGCCACCGCCCTCGGAGATGCGCAGCACAGGTCCGAGTTGTGCACCCGCCGCCTTGGCATAGAGCTCGGCGCGCCGGCGGGCGTTCTCCATCGCCTGCTTGCGGGCCTCGTCCTTCGGCCTCTCCGCGTCCGCGACATCGAAGGCGACCTGGCTGATCTGATTGGCTCCGAGCGAGATCGCCTGGTCCAGGATTTCGCCAAGCCGCTTCACCTCGCGCACCGTCAAACGCACCTGGTTCGACACCCGATAGCCGCTGATAGTCGCGGCGCGCCCGTCCTTGGGCTGGGTGTAGCGCGGCTCGACGTTGAGCGTCGTCGTTCGAATGTCCTTGGCGGCGATGCCGGCGCCCTTCAACCCGTCGATCACCTTGGCTATGACGGCGCTGTTGCGGCCGATCGCGTCCTTGGCGGTATCCGCCTCGGTCACAACGCCTGCGGAGATATAGGCGACATCGGGCTCCACGATCACCGCGCCGGCTGCCGAGACGCTCACGGTTCGCTCCGTCTTGTCGGTGTCTGCCGCCATTGCGGCCCTCGCCTGGAGGAGCGCCGCCGCGGCAAGCGAACCCGCCAGCATAGCTACCAAACTGAAAGTTGACTTGAGAGAGTTCATAGTCGGCCTCGAGCTGCGGACGCGATCCGCAGCCATGGAACAGGTATTTCGTGTCCGAACGATGCCCAATTCGAGCCGTTCCAAGACGCGGCAAACTGGTGTACTAGGGGCCACCCGCTGGGACCGGGGCCCGTAGCTCAATGGTTAGAGCCGGCGGCTCATAACCGTCTGGTTGCAGGTTCGAGTCCTGCCGGGCCCACCAGCCCGCGCCCTTCGTTGCAGGTTCGAGCCCTGCCAGGCCTACCAGACTGAATGCAAACCCACGCCTGCGCCTCGAACGCTGGCTGCTAAGCCTTCCCCGCACGGTCTGCCAAAATTCGTTCGTACATCTTTGCATCACGCAGCCAACGGGCGTACGCAGAAATGCCCGCGACGATTACTCCGTACATGCCGGCGCGGAACAGGCCGCGAAGTGCGTAATGCTTGAAGAAGTAGAATGGGAATGCAAAGAGCACCCGAAACCCAACCACCAAGCGCCCCCGGTGCAGCCGGGTTTCCTTTGCACGCACGGTGCTAACGGTATTGAGTTTCTGCATCAGATGTTCAAGGTCGCGAAAAGAATGATGCAGCAGCGCCCCGGATAGGCGGCCTACTTCAACCCCCTCGGGCAGCTCGAACTGGTCCCAAGCCTTGTGATCGGGTTGCCGTGCGATGCGCCGGTCGTAGAGTTTCCGCCGATAGGCAACCGCGATCTTCGACCATGGCTTCCCAACCGGAGGCATCGTCACAATCTTTAGCTCGTAGACCGGGAGGCGTGGCGGCCCTTCAGCAAACAGGGCGCGTATTTCCGCACCCAACTCAGGGCTTACGACTTCATCGGCGTCGAGATCCAGCAGATAGTCGTTGCGGCACTGGTCCTCGGCAAATCGTTTCTGCCGTCCGCGGCCAAGCCAGTCCTGATGAATGACCCGCGCTCCTCCAGATTGGGCGATGGCGACGGTTGCGTCCGTGGAGCCGCTATCTACCACCACGATCTCGTCGACGACATTGCGAACCGCCGCGGCGACCTCACCGATTTTTCGCTCCTCGTTGAGCGTGCGGACATAGCAAGAGACGGGTGCAACTCGTTCGCTCACCAGGAGAACTCCACGATAGGCGCGCTGACTCAAGCCGGAGCCGGACCGAACACCAGCACCGCGTTGAGGCCGCCGAACGCAAATGAGTTCGACATGGTGTAGCCGACCTGCTGGTCGCGGCCCACGTTCGGGACGTAGTCGAGGTCACACGCGGGGTCAGCTTCGTCGAGCCCCGCGGTGGGCGGCACCCAGCCGTCCTGTATCGCCTTGATGCAGGCAATCGCCTCGATGCCGCCGCCCGCGCCCAGAGGATGGCCGTGCATGGACTTGGTGGACGAGATGGCCAGCTTCTTGGCGTGGTCGCCGAACACCTGCTTGATAGCGTTCGTCTCGTTGATGTCGTTGATGGTCGTCGCGGTGCCGTGGGCATTGAGGTAGTCGATGTCGGAGGGCGCCAGCTTGGCGTCGTCCAAAGCCAGACGCATGGCCTCCTTCGGACCCTCGATGTCGGGATTGACCATGTCCTTGCTGTCGGAGGTCATGCCGAAGCCGCAGAGCTCGGCCAGGATGGTCGCCCCGCGCGCTTTGGCGTGCTCCAGCGATTCCAGCACCAGGATGCCGGCGCCCTCTCCCAGCACCGTGCCGTTGCGCTTCTTGGCGAACGGGAAGATACCCTCCGGTGACAGCACGTGCATGGCTTGCCAGGCCCGCATGGTGCCGTAGGTAATCGCCGCTTCGGCCGCCCCGGTAATGGCCACATCCACCAGCCCGTGCCGGATATAGTCGCGACCGACCCCAATTGCGTGCGCGGCAGTGGAGCAGGCGCTGCAGGTGGCAAAGATCGGACCCTTGGCGCCGTACTCGATGCCGACATGCGCGGCCGCCGACGAGCCGATGAAGCGTAAGAGCGTCAACGGGTGCGTGGCCTTTTTGTTCTTGATGAACAGGTCGCGATAGGAATCTTCAACCGTGACCAGGCCGGCACCCCCGGAGCCGATAATGCAGGCAACGCGATAGGGATCCCTGAAGGGGGTTTCGAGCCCGGCCATCCTTACGGCTTCATCGGCAGCCGCCGCGCCGAACCAGGAGTACCGGTCGGCGTATTGGATGATCTTGTCGCGTCTGAAATTCTTGAGCCGGGCCTTGTGGTCGAAGTCCCTGACCTGGGCCGCAATCTGGATCTTGAGGTCTTCAACCGGGATCGTGAGCGGCCCCACTCCGACTTGGGCGCGCCTGCAGCCAGCCCAGAAATCGGCCACGGTTGTACCGATGGGCGTCACGGCCCCCATGCCCGCAACGACCACGCGGCGCGATCCGCCGGACCCGGTCATCTATACCTTGTGCCTTCGCATGCCGCGCCATTACGCAAAGGAAGCCCCCTTTCGCTATGCCTTGGCCGGGGCAGCCACCGTTCCTGCTATGAGGCTGCGGACGCGGTCTACTACCGAGCCCACCGTCTTGAAGTCGGCGGCCTCCTCGTTGGCATTGTAGGGAATCTCGATCCCGAAACTATCCTCGATGTCAAACACGATCATCGCCAAGTCGAGAGATTCGATCTTCAAGTCGGTCAGAGCGGTGGCGAGCGCGATATCGTCGCGCGGCTCCTTCATGTGCTTTCTTAGGATGTCGATGATCTTGGTTGCTACTTCGTCCATCTCTCTCTCCCACCGTGCCCAGGAACCAGGCATGTCGGGACCTTGTCGTTAACGATGTTGCACTATCCAGGCGCGCCCGGACGGTTCGCTCAAGTCGTCCACATATACGCAAAAGCCCGATTAGTCCAGCCAAGGCAATGTCCCGTGCTGGGGACACAATTTACCACCTCATGGCCCCACACGATCGGGGCTGATCGATCTGGTCAGCTGTCCAAAAAGCGTGTTCAATGGCGCGGGCAGACAAACAGGCCCAACAAGGCTTGAGAACGGCGCATCGGTGCCCTCTTCCCGGACGCCCCATGCGCTTGGAGGACGCCACGATGACCTCAGCTGCGGAGGCCCCAACGGGCGCCGCGGTGCGCGAGGCACCGCCGCATCAATGGCTGGCCCGATATCCTAAGGAGGTCGACTGGCACCAGCAGTTCAAGCCGGTTCCGGTATACCAGATGCTCGATGCATCGGCCGTCAAGTACGCCCGCAAGACGTGCACCAATTTCCTCGGCAAGACGCTCACCTACCGGGAGATCGGCCGGCTCGTCGACCGCACCGCCGCCGGCCTGCAGGCCCTGGGCGTGACAAAGGGCACGAAGGTCGGCCTCTTCCTGCCCAATTGCCCAACGTTCATTGTCTACTACTTCGCCACGCTCAAGGCCGGCGGCACGGTCGTCAACTACAACCCGCTCTACACGATCGAAGAGCTGAGCTTCCAAGTGAAGGACAGTGAAACCGAGCTGATGGTGACGCTCGACCTTAAGCTGCTGTTCGATAAGGTCGAGGCGCTCATGCGGGCCGGCACACTGGAGCGGGCCATCGTCGCGTCTTTTGCGGCCCTGCTGCCTGGCGCCAAGTCCGTGCTGTTCAAGCTCTTCAAGGGCAAGGAGCTTGCTCAACCCGACAAGTCATCCGTGAGCCGGAACGTCATCCGCGATGCAGACGTGCTCGCTGGTGGCGGGACGTTTTCGCAACCAGCGATCGACCCGAACAATGACATCGCGGTGCTGCAGTACACCGGCGGCACGACCGGCACTCCCAAGGGCGCGATGCTCACCCATGCCAACATCTCGGTTAACTGCCAGCAGGCGGCCGCGTGGGCAACCAACCTGAAGAGTGGAGAGGAGCGCACGCTGGCGGCGCTGCCCTTCTTCCACGTGTTCGCCATGACGGCGGTCATGAATTTCGCCCTGCAGGAGGGTGCCGAGATCGTCATCATGCCGCGCTTCATTCTCGACGACGCAATGAAGCTCATCGACAAGACGCGGCCGACGGTGATGCCCGGCGTACCGACCATGTTCAACGCCATGCTCAACCATCCCAAGCTCGCGAGCTTCGATCTCTCCTCGCTCAAATACTGTGTCTCCGGCGGCGCGCCGCTGCCGGTCGATGTCAAGGAGAAGTTCGAGAGGCTCACGGGCTGCAAGGTGGTCGAGGGCTACGGCCTGTCCGAAGCCAGCCCCAGCGTGACCTGCAATCCGGTCGAGGGGCCGGTCAAGAGCGGCTCCATCGGCCAACCGCTTCCCGGCACCATCGTCTCGCTGCGCGACCTCGCCGATCCCACCGGGGAGGTGCCGCAGGGCGAAAAGGGCGAGATCTGCGTGAAAGGCCCGCAGGTGATGAAGGGCTATTGGAAGCGGCCCCAGGAGACGGCCGATCAGTTTGTCGGCGATTTCCTGCGCACCGGCGACGTCGGCATCATGGACGAGGAGGGCTTCATTTTCATCGTCGACCGCATCAAGGACCTCATCATCGCCTCCGGCTACAATGTCTATCCGCGGCGCGTCGAGGAGGCGATCTACGAGCATCCCGCCGTCGAGGAGGTGACGGTCATCGGCATCAAGGACGACTATCGCGGCGAGGCGCCGAAGGCGTTCATCAAGCTCAGAAGCGGAATGAAAGCGACAGCGGACGACATCAGGCGGCATCTCGACACGAAGATCTCCAAGATCGAGATGCCGTCTGAGATCGAGTTTCGCGACGCGCTCCCCAAAACCATGATCGGCAAGCTCTCGAAGAAGGAGCTGAAGGCCGAAGAGGAAGCGCGGCGCAAGCGCAAATGAGTTCCGCCTCCCATCAGCGCCGGGTCGGCCCCGTGCCTGCTGCGCCAGAAGAAAACCGGCTCTACACGATCGGCGAGATGGCAAGCGAATTCGATGTCACCACCCGGACCATTCGCTTCTACGAGTCGAAGGGCCTGATCGCGCCGGCGCGGCGCGGCGTGGCACGTTCCTACTCGCGCCGCGACCGCGCCCGATTGAAACTGATCCTGCGCGGAAAGAACCTGGGCTTCAGCCTCGAGGCGATAGCGGAATACCTGAAGCTCTACGACGCCGATCCGGCGCATATCGCGCAGACACAAATGCTGCTGAGCGGTGTAGAGCAAGCGATTGAGGATTTGCAGGCCAAGCGTGCCGACCTCGACCGCACACTCAAGGAACTGAAGGACATCCGCGCCAAGTGCATCGAGCACCTGAAGGCGCAAGGCGTGGCGAAACCTAGCGCATGAAGCTGTGGGTCCTGTCGGATTTGCACCTGGACGTGAACCGGCGCTTTCCCCTAGTGCTGCCGGATCCGAGGCCGCCCCACGATGCCGTGGTCATTGCCGGCGACATCTGCCAGGGTATCGATGAGGGCGTGCGGTTCGTCGCCGGCTCGGGGCTGAACGCCAAACCCGTGCTCTATGTTGCCGGCAACCACGAGTTCTATGACCGCGACCGCCACGCGGAGCTTGCCGCCGGCCGCGGCGAGGCCGCCAAGTTCCCCAACATCCATCTGCTCGAGTGCGACAGAGTCGCGATCGGCGGTGTCGAGTTCCTGGGCTGCACGCTTTGGACCGACTACAGGTACGCCGGCGTGCGTGAGCAGGCGCGGGCCATGCATTGCGCCGCGCAGCGCCTTAACGACCACCGGCTGATCTCGAACGGCGCTGGCCTATGGCTGCCGCAGCATTGCCTCGACGAGCACCAGGCCTCGCGTGCCTGGCTCGCGGAACAGCTCGGACGGCGCAGCGCGCACGCCAAGGTCGTCATCACGCACCACGCACCGAGCCGCCCCAGCGTGCAGCCGAAATACAAGGATGACCTCTTAACCGCGGCCTTCGCCAGCGATCTCGACGATCTGGTGGGCCAGGCCTCCCTCTGGGTGCACGGGCACATGCACGCGCCCGCCGACTACGAGCTGAGCGGCTGCCGCGTCATTGCCAACCCGCGCGGCTACGTCGCCATCCGGGAGGACAGGGGCTTCGATCCGGGGCTGGTGGTCGACGTGCCCCCTGCTACAGCCACCCCTTGCGCTTGAAATAGAGCCACGGGATCACAGCCGAAATGACCATCACCGTCAATGCGAAGGGATAGCCGAACATCCATTTCAGCTCCGGCATGTGCTCAAAGTTCATGCCGTAGATGGTGCCGACCAGCGTCGGCGGCATCAGGGCGACCGCCAGCACGGAGAAAATCTTGATGATGGTGTTCTGCTCGTTGTTGATCATGCCCAGCGTCGCATCGAGCAGGAAGGTGATCTTGGTCGAGAGGTAGCCGATGTGATCGGCAAGCGATTGCACATCGCGCTGGGCGGTCTTGACGCGCGCCCTGAGCGGCTTGTCGTCGCCGCGCTCGCTCATCAAGTGACCGAGGTAGGTGAGCAGCCGCCCCAAAGTCAGCAGACTCTCGCGCGATCTCGACGTCAGCTCGCCCTCGCGGCCGATCGCCCTGATGCTGACGTCGAAGCGCAGCGTGCGCGTGCGCTCGCCGCCCTTCACGCCGAAGATGGTCTGCGACAGCGTGTCGACCTCGGACTGGATGCGTTCCACCCGATCGGCCTCGCGGTCGATGATCGCCTCGAGCAGCCCGACGAGCACGGCGACCCCGGTCATGCACGGGGCATCCTTCTTTTGCACCCGACCGAGGAAAATCTGAATCGCGCGCGGCTCGGCGTAGCGCACCGTAACGAGACGATTGCCGGCGAGAATGAAGGTGACCGGCGTCGCTCCGGGTGGCTCATTGGGCGCGTCTGCCTGGTGCAGCACCACGGCGGTCATGTAGTGAGCGCCGCCCTCTTGATAGAGGCGGCTCGAGGCCTCGATCTCGGCCATCTCCTCGCGTGTCGGCACGACGATGCCGAGCGCCTGCTCGACCAGCAGGTCCTCCTCCTTGGTCGGATTCAGCAGGTCGATCCAGACCGTGGCGCCGTTGACGCCGTGCGCGCCTCCGCGCGGCATCAGCACCCCGTCGGAGGCATCATAAACCGTGAGCATGGGACACGCTCCCCGAAGTTTGCGGTCGCCCTATTGCCGCTCTTTGCGCTGGGTGGCAAGCGCCGACTTCGCGCTCCGGCCTCGGGCGGTCCGACGACCCCGGTCTCACGGCAGGCCCGCCTCCCCTAGGCGGACGCTGCAGAACGAGGAGCGTAAATGCCGGGGCGCCGCCTGAGCCAGAACAGAGCGGCAAGGCCAACGAACGCGAGGACGGCCAGCGCCGCCAGCACCCACCGGTCGGCGCCGATTCCGAACAAACGCACGACCCAATCGTTGAGTTGCTCGTAGCGCAACACTGCGACGCCGGCAAACACCACGCCCGAGATCTGCCCGACCAATTCACCCTGCTTGCCCAGGCGGCGCAGGAAGTAGAAGAGGAGGAGCAGCGCCCACGGCACGAGGACGAGGCTTAGGCGCAGTTGCGGCCCGGCCTGCATGCGGCCGAACAAGACGTTGGCGGTCTGCTGGTAGCCGTAGTCCATCGCCAGCCAGAACAGCATCGCAAAGCCGCCGATGATGACGCCGCCCTCGAGGCGCGCAACCAGGTCGCCATACTCCCGATCGATGAGTTTGCGCCACCACGCCAGCAGCACCGCGATGGCAACGACAAGCAGGATGAAGAACGTCTTGAGCGGCAGGAACACCAGGGTGTCATAGGTGCCCGAGAGCGAACGCGTTACCGGGTCTTGCTGCAGGCGCAGCACGACCTTCGCAAACTCCCTTTGGACGTCACAACATGCATCACCCGCGAGCTTCTTCCCGGCCGGGAAGCAATAGCGCTCCTTCGTCATCTCCTCCGGCACTTCCAGCAACGGGTCCTTCACACAGGTGCGCCCAAGACCGCCGAGGCCGAAGCGGGTCTGCGCCTTCTTGCGCAGGTCGTCGAACGCGTCGAGGATGGCGACGCGCCCTTTGGCCGCGTCGCCTTTGTCGGCGAGAAGAGCACTCGGCGAAGCCTCAAAGATGGAGCGCGGCGGCTGGTCGAGGGACTTTGCAAACCCATAGGCCAGCCCCGCCACCACGACGAAGCCCACAAGGAAGCGGACTCTCCCATAGGGCACGTGGTTCCAACAAAGGTGCGTGAGCACAACCGATGGCAGATAGAAGGCGATCAGCGCCAGCAGCCCGAGGAGGGGAAAGAAGAAGAAGAGATGGCTGTGGGCGATAACCATCGCCAGCCAGTCGAGCTGCTGGAACTCGCGGATCAGCAATGCCGTGGAGGCAATGAACGACGCGCCCAGGATGATGAAAGCAACGGCTACGAATATTCGGGCACCGGCCATGGCTGCTCCCTCGCTCAAGGTGCTCACCCCACCTGAGCCCGATTATCGGCCGTCGTGAAGCTTTCGGCTAGCTCTGTGTGTCGCAAAGGGGTCAGACCAGGTCAGCCCCCTCGCGCCAACCCTCTCGTTCGATACCACGGGCGGAGGCGAGGGGTCTGCCCCCCTTGACGAAAAAAGGGGCCGCCCCGAAGGCGGCCCCCGTGAGACTCGGCGGCGATTGGCCCGAACAACTGTAGTCTACAGCTGTGATCGTCCCAAGTTGCTGCTGGAGGCTGCTCCAACAACAGCGTGATCGAGCAGCGCCATCGCCGACTTCAAGATCCCACTGATCATTGGATCACCTCCTTTCCCTGAGTTGCGGTCTAGAAACACTGTACCACGTCTGCCGCCGCCGGGGGAGCGGCGAGATGCCGCCCCTTCAGAATCGCCGGCCTGAAATTCCTTCAGTCTGTCACCTGACGTGTCCGTTGCTCATGCCCTCGAGATCGAGCTTCAGCTCAGCGGCATCCTGCGGGCGGCGGCAGCGTCCGTCGAACTCGGCGCCCTGCTCGATGGCCAGCGACATGTGGTGAATGTCGCCTTCCACCCGGGCCGAGGCCTGCAGCGCCACGGTCATGCCGCGGATGACGCCGGAAATCTTGCCGCGCACGATCACGCGCTCGGCGGCGACGGTACCCGTGACCTTGCCCTGCTCGCCGATGATGACCTCGCTGCCGGCGACGTCGCCTTCAACCTCGCCATCGACCTGCAGCGTGCCCTGACTGATGATCTTCAGGCCCTGGCCGATGATCTTCAAATCGTTGCTGATGACCGACTTGTTGCCGGAGTCGGAAGGACCCGAGCGGCGCGGCATGTTGAGAGCGGCATTCGAATTTGGACTGGAGCTGGACTTGAGAGGCTCGAGCGGTTTGGGCTCGGCCGCATTGCTACGCGTGAACATGATGGCCCCCGGGGACTGTTTGGCCGTTGCTGGAAGAGCAGATCGCACCACCGCCTCATGGTGGAATTATGTCCGCCACCAAAGGAGTTGCATGGCGAACGCCACGTCGATCCGCCCCTGAGTGATCCATCTAGCACGAGAACGGTCCGGGCGGTATCCTATCGTGTGCGTCAAACCGCTTGCAATTGATTGAAGCTTAACCGCAGGTTAGGAGCGGCACCTTTGTAGGGTATTGGGGAGGGGGCGATGCGTATCCTAACCGCAATTGCGGGCGTACTGATTGTCTGGTCGGCAGGCAGCGGCACGGCTTTCGCCCAGGGCGCATGCCCCAATCCAAACGCGCTCGGCGTCTCGCGCACCGTCGAGATCGACACGACGGGCGGGCCGGGCTTCGGCTTCGAGCACTACAAGGCCTACGATTTCCTGCGCCTGAAAGAGGTCGTGCTCACCTTCGACGACGGACCCCAGGTCGGGCACACGCACGCCGTGCTGGAGGCCCTTGCGGCCCAGTGCACCAAGGCAACGTTCTTTGCCATCGGCAAGATGGCTGCGGGGCTGCCCGAGATCCTGCGGGACGTCGCCAAGGCGGGCCACACGATCGGCACGCACACCTGGTCGCACGTCGACCTCAGCAAGATGAAGGACGACGCCGGCTGGAAGGCGGAAATAGAGAAGGGGGCGAGCGCCGTTAAGCGGGCGGTGGGCGGGCCGGTGGCGCCCTTCTTCCGCTACCCGTTCCTGAGGGACTCGAAGGAAACGCTGGCCCATCTCGCCGGCCGCGGCATGGCGGTCTTCTCTACCGACATCGACTCTTTCGACTTCAAGTTCAGCAGCCGCAATCCCGAGGGGCTCGTGAAATCGGTGATGGACCGGCTGGAGAGGAAGGGCAAGGGCATCATCCTGATGCACGACATCCAGCCCGGCACGGCGAAGGCGGTGCCGCAGCTGCTCGCCGAGCTCAAAACCAGGGGATACAAAGTCGTGCACATGCGGCCCAAGGCCGAGCTCAAGACGCTGGCCGAATACGACGCGCTGATCGAGAAGGACATGAAGGGCCTCGCCGCCGGCACCGACCGGCCGCTGTCGAGCGTCGTGCGCACCGTCGAGGAGGCGCCGCCGCAGCCCACAGCCGCCGCAAAGACGCCAGCGCCGGTGAAGAAGTAGGCCCCGTAGGTAGCGGGCAGAACCGTCAGCATGGCCATGCGGTCCAGGGCTGCCACGCGTTGGCTCCCCGCAACTTCAGGATGGCGGGCCCCCGCGTTTGCCGGCCGGCGTATTTCTTGATCCCGCCCACGTAAGACGCTATCTTACTTGGCATGAGAACCACAGTGTCCTCGAAGGGTCAGATCGTGTTGCCGGCCGAGATCCGTCGGCAGGATCGCATCCAAGCCGGCCAGGAATTCGAGCTCGAGCGTCTCGATCGCGGGGCCTATCGGCTCACGCGATGCGCGCTGCCTCGCAATGATGGCGCGGTTGATTGGCTGCTCGCCTGTCCGCAGAAGGGGTTCTTCGTACCCATCGAATCCGAATCGACAGAAATGCTGTGAGGTATCTCGTCGACGCCAACGTTCTCAGCGAGCCGACGAGACCTGCGCCGGACGCCAGGGTGGTGGAATGGCTCCGGCGTAACGAGCGTGAGATCGCCGTCGATCCCATCATCCTTGGCGAGGTCTATTTCGGCATTCTCCTACTGCGCAAGGGAAAGAGGCGCACAAGTCTCGAGCGATGGTTCGATGGTGGCGTTCAGCGGCTGCATTGCTTGCCATGGCAGGCGGAAACAGGCTTGCGATGGGCGCAGCTTCTGGCGCGCCTCCGCGCCACTGGGCGCGCCATGCCGATCAAGGACAGCCTGATTGCCGCCACCGCGCTAGCTCACGGTCTGACTGTTGTCACGCGCAACCACGCCGACTTCGAGGGGGCTGGCGTCGGCATTGTCAACCCCTTTGCGTGACTTGGCAGCTGCATTGACCTGGCGCCGGCTTGGCTAGGGCAGATCCCACGGGGCCGTCGCCAGAGCGCGAAAGCCAAAAGGTGCACAGCCGATGATGTCTCCAAACGACTGGGTCGGCAACGTGCTGAGGTTCTGGTTCGAGGATACCAGGCCGAAGCAATGGTTCGGGAAGGACGAGGCGTTCGATGCGGCGGTCCGCCTGCGCTTCCTGGCGCTGCACGAGGCGCTGGCCGCGCAGCCGAGCGCGGCGTTGGCGAGCGATGCCCGCGCGGCCCTGGCCGCCATCATCGTGTTCGATCAGATGTCGCGCAATATGTTCCGCGGCAGCCCACGGGCATTCGCGACCGACGAGAAGGCCTTGGGCATTGCCGTGGATGCCATCGCCAAGGGATTCGACACCGGCCTGACAAAAGACGAGCGCATGTTCTGCTACCTGCCGTTCGAGCATGCCGAGGACCGCCCGGCGCAGGCGCGTTGCGTTGCCCTGATGTCGGGGCTCGGCGACCCAGACCTGACAAAATGGGCCGAGGCGCACAAGGCGATTATCGACCGCTTCGGCCGCTTCCCACATCGCAACGCGGTGCTCGGACGGCCGTCAACACCAGATGAAATCGAGTTCCTCAAACAACCTGGCAGTTCGTTCTGACGGGGCCCATCGAACGAGCCTGGAACACTACCAGCGGATGTCGAGATCGACGTAGGGCGCGCGCACCCGCACCCGGCCCTGGTCCGGGTCGACACGCACCTCGGTGTGGGGCGCTTTGACGCGCACCCTGCCCCGTTCCTTGTCGACGTTCACCTCGGCAAGCGGCGCTTCCACGCGCACGCTGCGCTCCATATGCGTTGGCTTCTCGACTTTCTGCTTATCCGTGAGCTGCGCGGGTGCATCCCCGGCAGGCGCCACTTTGGCAACGGCGCTGTGCTCGGCGGCGGTCGGCAGGGCACCACGGAAAAGCAGCGTGTTGCCGAGGGCCACCGCGCCGGCAAGCCCAGTTACCGCCAATCCGAGAGCGAGCAGACGCGACTTCGCCATGGCCTTACTCCTCGTGGTTAAGAAGGGACGTGCGGCGTCAAAGGTATCCTGTCAGCCCATATGGTAAACGCCCGCGACCCTGTCGTGGCAGCGCGGCGCGGCGGCGTGTCGCGGCAGACCGACCTCCCAAACCTTGCTGCCGGCGGCTGCCACACGCGTCTGCGCACCGGGGGCAAAAAGGGGACCCGGCTTCCAGAAGCGTGTTCTTTGTAACGCGGGGCGGGGCATTTATGGCCTTCGGCGCCACGCCCGGCAGGGGGGGTGCCGCCGACGCTCGGCATCAAAAATTCCTTGGGTCCGCGTTACAAAAGCGCACGCCGCTCGACATGCCTGGAGTTCGCTCAGCAACTAGACTTTTCCTACTCATGCTAGAGTTGCATAGGGCTGGCGCTTACAGTTCGGTGTGTAGGTTTCGTAGAGAGTTGCGTACCCATGGTTCGGCGTTGCCGCGTGCCACCAGCACGAGCCGTCAATCGCGTCCTCATCGGCGATTGTCTCGAGGAATTGGCGCGGCTTCCCGCCGAAAGCGCCGATCTCGTGTTCGCCGACCCGCCCTACAACCTCCAGCTCGAGCGCGATCTCCTGCGCCCCAACAACACCGTGGTCGACGGCGTCGATGACGCCTGGGACAAGTTCGCTAGCCTTGCCGACTACGACCGTTTCAGCCGCGCCTGGCTTGGCGAGTGCCGGCGCGTGCTCAAGCCGAACGGCGCGATCTGGGTGATCGGCTCCTACCACAACATTTTTCGGCTCGGGGCGGCACTGCAGGACCTGGGCTTCTGGATCCAGAACGATGTCGTCTGGCGCAAGACCAACCCGATGCCCAACTTTCGCGGCAAGCGGTTCACCAACGCGCACGAGACGCTGATCTGGGCCGGCCGCGACCGCAAATCGCGTGTGACCTTCAACTACGAGGCCATGAAGGCGCTCAACGACGATCTGCAGATGCGCTCGGACTGGCTGTTGCCGATCTGCTCCGGCCCGGAGCGCCTGAAGGACCCCGCGGGGCGCAAGGCCCACCCCACGCAGAAGCCGGAGGCACTGCTCTATCGCGTGCTGCTCGCCTCGACCAACCCCGGCGACCTGGTGCTCGACCCCTTCTTCGGCACCGGCACCACCGGCGCGGCAGCCAAACGGCTGGGTCGGAGCTGGCTCGGCATTGAGCGCGACCCAGCCTATGCCGCCGCGGCGCAAGCGCGCATCGACAAGGTTCGGCCGCTGCCGCCGTCGGCATTGGAGACGATGAGGGGCAAGCGCGCCGAGCCGCGCGTGCCGTTCGGCACCATCATCGAGCTCGGCATCCTGGAGCCGGGCAGCGCGCTCACCGACGAGCGCGGCCGAATCCGCGCCGAGGTGCGCGCCGACGGCACGCTCAGCCTGGCCGGGCGCCAGGGCTCGATTCACCGGCTTGGCGCCGAGGTTCAAGGCAAGACCGCGTGCAACGGCTGGACGTTCTGGCATTTCGAGGCGGAAGGGCAAAGAAAGCCGATCGACGCCCTGCGCGAAGCCGCCAGGCGGCAGCTCGGCTTGACACCCGCGTTTGGAGCTCTCGTTGCGGCCGAATAGGACGCCGCCCAAGCTCACCTGGCCCGGGAGGTGACATGAGCCTGCCTACGCAGACCCGGCCCGGCCGCACGACCGCATTCGTTGACGCGCTCGCGGTCTATTGCCGGCCCCGGGTGCTGGTCGTGCTGCTGCTCGGCTTCTCGGCGGGGCTGCCGCTGGCGCTCTCGGGCGAAACCCTGCGCGTGTGGATGGCCGATCGCGGCGTCGACCTCGGCACCATCGGCCTGCTGACGCTGGCAGGCCTGCCTTATACGATCAAGTTCCTTTGGGCGCCGGTGGTGGATGCGCTCGACGTGCCGTGGCTGACAAGGCGGCTGGGCCGGCGGCGCGGCTGGCTGGTGGCCTCGCAGCTGCTGCTGATGGCAACGATCGTCTTCCTCGGCACGCGCGATCCGATCGCCTCGCCTCTGTTGGTCGGGTTCGGGGCCCTGCTCGTCGCCTTCGCCTCCGCCACCCAAGACATCGTCATCGACGCCTACCGCGTCGAGAGCCTGCCCACCGAGGAGCAGGCCGCGGGCATGGCGGGCTACGTGGCCGCCTACCGCATCGGCATGCTGGTCTCGGGCGCGGGCGTGATCGGGTTTACCGCCTGGCTCGAAGCGCAGGGCCTGAGCAAAATCGCCGTATGGCCCATCGCCTATACAGTTGCAGCCGGATTGGTCGTCGTCGGACTGTTGGCGGTGCTCCTCGGGCGCGAGCCGGCGAGGGACAAGGCCCCGGCTGAACGTGAGACAAGGTCGGACGCGTTGACGCGCGTGTTCCGCACAGCAAATGGCGCGTTCGCCGAGTTCCTGTCACGGGATGCGGCGATCGCCGTGCTCATCTTCGTGGTGCTCTACAAGCTTTGCGACGCGCTGGCCGGCGCCATGACGGCGCCCTTCGTGCTGAACGGGATGGGCTACGACAAGGGAACCTATGCGGCCATCGTCAAAGGCGTCGGGCTGGCGGCACTGCTGATCGGCGGGTTTGCGGGCGGCGCCGTTGCCCGCGCGATGCCGCTCGCGGCAGCTCTGTGGCTGGGCGCCATCCTGCAGATGATCTCCAACCTCGCCTTCGTGTGGCTCTACTTCCAGCCGGTTGGCGCGGGAGCCCTCACCGCGGCCATCGTGGTCGAGAACTTCACCGGCGCGATCGGCACCGTCATCTTCGTCGCCTACATCTCGGCACTGTGCGGCAACCCGCTGCATACGGCGACGCAGTACGCGCTGCTTACCGCGCTGGCTTCGACGGGGCGGACGTTCCTCTCTTCCGGCACGGGTTACGCGGTGAATGCCATCGGCTGGCCGCTGTTCTTCATTGGCACCGCTGCCGCTGCACTGCCGGCGCTGGCGCTGATGGCATGGCTGCAGCAGCGCGGGCATTTCGCGCCGCTGGATGCGGGCCGGAACGGCGGCAAGTGACGTTCGCGTAGGTTGGTAGCGAAGACCCAACACCAACTTGGCGCCACCACAGGAGTGTCGGGTCTGCGCTTCGCTTGACCCGACCTACGACTCCCGCAGCGCATGGGCGATGATCTTGCGCATGACGCTGGGCAGCGCGGCGCGGTCGAGGTCGCGGCGGGCGACCCATCGGCAGCGTTCCGGGTCGGCCCAGAAGGTCAAGGCGGCATCGGCAGGTACGATGGCGCGATAGACCAGCACCTCGAGCCGGAAGTGGGTGAAGGTGTGCGAGACGATCCCGGGCACCGCCCACCAGTCGCCCGGCACGGGCGCCGCCCGCAGCGCCCCCTTCACAGGTGGCAGAATGTCGGCCCAGTCGGTTGAAGGCACCTCCAGCATGCCGCCGAGCAGCCCCGCCTCGGGCCGCCGCCGCAGCAGCAGGCATGCGTCCTCGCGCAGCGCCACGAACGCCAGGGCTACGCGCAGCGGCCGCTCCGGCCTGGCGGAGCGCATCGGCAGCATGGCCTGGACGCCCTGTGCCCGCGCGGCGCAATCGCTCGCGATCGGGCACATGAGGCAGGACGGCCGCTTCGGCGTGCAGATTGTGGCGCCGAGGTCCATCAGCGCCTGGGCGTGGTCGCCGGGGCGTTCCGTAGGCGTGAGGCTCTGCGCCAGCCGCGCGAGCTGCGGCTTGGCTGCGGGCAGCAGCGCCTTGACGGCAAACAGCCGAGCCACCACCCGCTCGATGTTGCCGTCCACGGGCGTCGCGGGCGCGCCGAAGGCAATGGCGGCGATGGCGGCCGCCGTGTAGGGACCTATGCCCGGCAGCTCGCGCAGTTCCTGTTCCGAGCGCGGGAACCTCCCGCGGTGGCCTTCGACGACCGCGCGTGCGCAGCGATGCAGATTGCGCGCGCGGCTGTAGTAGCCGAGGCCTGCCCAGGTCGCGAGAACGTCGTCGAGGCTCGCCTTGGCGAGGGCCTCCACCGTCGGCCAGCGCCGCAGGAATCTCTCGTAGTAGGGAATGACCGCCTTGACGGTGGTCTGTTGCAGCATGATCTCCGACAGCCACACGCGATAGGCGTTGGCCCTGCCGCGGCCCTTCGGGCGCCACGGCAGCGCGCGCCGCTCGCGATCGTACCAGTCGAGCAAAACGCGGGCCGTGTCAGGGCCGGCCAGGCGAAGGCTCAGTTGTCTATCGGCCACGGCCTGCATCGGCCCGCCTCGGCACCTGCACGAATCAGTCGCTGCATGTCGAGCGTTGCACGCTTTTCGCGGCCGTGGCACCGGATCCGCACGCCGGACTCCTCGACCGTCCCCGACCACATTTGGCCATCCGAGGCCTCCCCCACCGGACGCGAGTGGGAACCGGCACCCCTGAGACAAGAAGTCGCCGCCATCGCGGAGGCCCCGGGGGCGATCGCACGGACGGGCCCGGCCGCCCTGCCGGGGGACACCGATTTTGCCTGCCGGGCCCAAAATCTTTATGCTATCAGCCAGCACGCCTCGACGCTCGCAGCCAAGGTTCGGCCGCAGGCGCCAGAACAATGTGGGGAACATGCGCTGTGACCAAGACGCTCAACTCGCCCGGCCCTGACCAGCTCCTGACCCGGCGCAGGCTCATGCTGGCTGGCGCGGTGCTCGCCACGGTCGGCGTCGGCATCAGCTGGGTGATGTCGCTCAGCGCCCCGAGAACGGATACCGCAGCCAAAGGGCGGACACGGCGGCGCGCTGGCAAGCTGGGCCCCGAGGAACTGCTGAAGCCCGGCCCCTTGCCTGACCTCGCAATAGGGAAGGCGAACGCGCCCATCACAATCGTCGAGTATGCGTCCATGACGTGTCCGGCCTGCGCCAATTTCCACAACAAGGTGCTGCCGGTCCTCAAGGAGAAGTACATCGACAAGGGACAGGTGCGCCTCGTGTTTCGCGAGTTTCCTTTCGACGAGCGCGGTGCGGCCGCGTCGATGATTGCGCGCTGCGCGGGCGGTGACAAGTCGCTTCCGCTCATCTCTGCGCTGTTCACCAAGCAGGACGAATGGGCCCAGGCGAAGACCGACTTCCGGCCCAAGCTGTTCGCGCTTGCGCAACAGGTGGGCCTCACGCGCCAGGCTTTCGACAGGTGTCTGCAGAACGAAAAGCTTTTGAAGGACCTCGTCGCCCTTCGCGATCGCGGCATAGCATTTGGCGTGAACCAGACGCCGACCTTCTTCGTCAATGGGACGAAACTCGCCGGTGCGACGATCGAGGATTTCGAAAAGGCGATAACACCGTTGCTCACTCGCTGAGACGAGGGCCTGTTGCGGAAGCGTTGCACGTCACCGGCGCTCATCCTTCTCGCCGCGCTCGCGGGATGCACAGGGGAAGGGTTCTCGCTCGCTGACAATACGGCTGCGGTTGCAACAGGTGCGGTTACGCCCGACGCTCCCGCGCTCAATCCTTTCTCAGATCAGACACCGGCGTCGGTCGGGCGGCGCGAGGTCGTCCAGCACCCGTCGATCGAAGAGATCCTGCGGCCTGGCGACTTGCCGGAGATGGCTCTGGGCCGCAAAGACGCGCCGGTGACCATCGTCAAGTACGCTTCGATGACGTGCCCGCATTGCCGGAGGTTTCAGGCCGAGTCGTTCCCCGCGCTGAAAAGCGAGTATATCGACACAGGCAAGGTGCGTTTCGTCCTGCGCGCCGAATTCCCGATCGGCAAGCAATCCGGCCTCGCTACCATTGCGCTCAGGTGCGCGCCGCCTGACAAGTATTTCGTGCTCTACGAGAAATTCATGGCGCAACAGCCCTCCTGGGTCAGCCAGGAGGTTCGCCCGGATCCCATCTTCAAGGTGGCCGCGCAAGTGGGGATGACGCGGGCGCAGTTTGACAGTTGTCGCGAGAATCGCGGCATGATCAACGCGATCAACGCGATCAAGGAGCGCGGGCGTACGCTTGGCATCATCGGCACGCCAAATTTCTTCGTCAATGGCAAGCTGGTGAAGTCCGCAATCGGGATCAAGGAGATCCGCGAGATCGTGGATCCGATCCTGGCCGGGCGTGTTGCAGCGCCCGCGAGCGCGCCGGCATCTCGCTGAGCGTGCGGCCGCCTTCCACCTCGGCGTCCGGCGAGTTTCGGCCACAAGGACCCAGCGTCGCATGCACATAAACCGGCTCCGGCTCATTGGTTTCAAGTCCTTCGTGGAGCCAACCGAACTCCTGATCGAGAAGGGGCTGACGGGCGTGGTCGGCCCGAACGGCTGCGGCAAGTCCAATCTGCTCGAGGCGCTGCGCTGGGTGATGGGCGAGACCTCGCACAAGAGCATGCGCGCCGCCGCCATGGACGACGTGATCTTCTCCGGCACGAGCGCCCGTCCCGCGCGCAACACCGCCGAGGTGACGATCTTCATCGATAACAAGAACCGCAAGGCGCCGGCGGAGTTCAATGGCAACGAGACGCTCGACGTGACGCGCCGCATCGAGCGCGAAGCGGGTTCGGCCTATCGGGTCAACGGCAAGGAAGTGCGCGCCCGCGACGTGCGCATCCTGTTCGAGGACGCGGCAACGGGGGCACGTTCGCCGGCGCTGGTGCGGCAGGGCCAGATCGGCGAGATCGTCAACGCCAAGCCCGAACAGCGCCGGCGCATCCTGGAGGATGCAGCCGGCATTGCCGGCTTGCACAGCCGCCGGCACGAGGCGGAGCTGCGGCTCAGGGCGGCGGAGGGCAACCTGGCGCGCTTCAACGATATCCTGGGCCAGCTCAATTCGCAGATCGAGAGCCTGAAGCGCCAGGCGCGCCAGGCGCGCCGCTACAAGGAGCTATCGGGCGAGATCCGCCGGCTCGACGCGGTCGTCCTGTACTTGCGGTGGATGGATGCGCAGGGCCAGGTCGATGCGGATGAGGCCGACGTCGCGGCTGCCCTTGAGAAGCTGGGACGCGCGACGCAGGTCGAGGCGAAATCGTTGCGGGCAGAAGCCGAGGCGGCCGCGAAGATCCAACCCTTGCGCGAACAGGAGGCGGAGAAGGGCGCCATTCTGCATCGCTTCAAAGTGGAGCACGAGAACCTCGAGCGCGAGGCCCAGCGCACGGCCGAGCGCCGGCAGGAGCTGGAGGGCCGGGTCGGCCAGCTCGAGCGCGACCGCGATCGCGAGGCGCTGCTGATCGCCGAAGCCAAGGAGACGCTGGCGCGCCTCGAGGCCGAGACGGCGTCGCTCGAGAGCACGGAGAAATTGGCCGGTGAATTCGAACAGAAGGCACTGGCCGCCTACGATCGGTCGGATGCCGACCTAAAGACCGCCGAGGCGCGCTTGGGCGAGCTGACGAGCGCCGTTGCCGAGGTCAGGGCACACCGCCAGAGCATGGAGGCGCAGTTGCGCGAGCGCCAGGAGCGCACCGCCAAGCTCGAGCGCCAGCTCGTCGCCCTCGACGCGCAAACGCGCGAGATCGTCGGCCGGGCACCCGATGCGTCCAAGCTCAAAGCCGCGACCGAGGTTGGCCAAAAGCTGATGGCCGACATCGCCGCCATCGAGGCAAAGACCGCTGCGGCCGAGGACGCGGTGCAGGGCGCCGCCGCCAAGGCCAAGGCCAAGAGCGACGCGGCGGCGGAGGCCAGCCTTGCTGCCGGCCAGATCAAGACCGAAGTTGAAACCCTCGCGAAGCTGTTGAAGCCGACGGGGGAGAGCGGCCTCCCCCCGGTGCTCGACCAAATCAAGGTCGCGTCCGGCTACGAGCTCGCACTGGCCGCGGCGCTGGGCGACGACCTCGATGCTCCAACGGCTCCCGAGGCCCCGGTGCACTGGGCCCCAAGCGCCGGCGGCGAGGGCGATCCGGGCCTGCCGAAGGCCATCGAGCCTCTGGCGGCGCGAGTCACCGCTCCGCCAGAGCTCGCGCGCCGGCTGAAGCAGATCGGCGTCGTGCGGCGTGCCGACGGCCCTCGGCTGCAACGCAACCTCAAACCAGGCCAGCGGCTGGTGTCCATCGAAGGCGACCTGTGGCGCTGGGACGGTTTCGTGGCCTCAGCGCAGGGTGCCATCGCCGCGGCGGGCCGTCTGCGCGAGCGCGGCCGGCTCGTGCTGTTGGTCGGGCAGGAAGAGGTGCAGCGGCAAGGCGCGGCGGCGGCGCGAACCCAAGCGGAAGCGGCCGCTCAGCAGCATCATACGGCCCAGGCCGAGGAACGCCGCTTGCGGCAGCTGTGGCGCGACTGCCAGACCCGGCTGGCGCAGACGCGCGAGGCGCTCACCGGCATGGAGCGCCAGGCGCGCGAGACCGAAGCCAGGCTCGCCGGCGTCGCCGACGCCAAGAACCGCACCGGAGAGGCCCTCGCCGAGTCGCGCGGGCAGCTGGCGGAAACCGAGGCGGCCGTGCAGGCGCTCGCCGGCACCGAAGGGCTGGAAACGGAGCTTGCGGAGGCGCAGGGCCAAGCGGCTGACCTTCGCACCCGCCTCACCGAGGCCAAAACCGAGCTCATCACGCTCGAGCGCGAGCACCGCGCTCGCGCCGAACGACAGGCGGCCATTGCGGTCGAGCGCGAGCGCTGGAAACAGCGCTCGGCCGGCGCGGAGCAGCAGATCGTCACCCTGGACCAGCGGGGCGGCGAGACCAGGTCTGAAATCGAGCGGCTCGCCGGGCTGCCCGCGATGGTCGAGCAGCAGCGCCAGAAGCTCCTGCGCGAGCTCGGCAAGGCCGAGGCAGACCGCAAGGCCGCGGCCGATGCCCAGGCCGTGGCGGAGACCGCGCATCGCGATGCCGCCCAGCATTTGCGCCAGGCCCAGGCCGCTGTCGCGGACGAACGGGAGGCGCGCGCCCGCGCCGAGGCGAAACTCGAAGGCGCCCGCGTGCGCCGCAGCGAGGAGGCACGCAGGATCCGCGACACGCTGGGCTGTGCGCCGGAGGCGTGCCTCGCGCTTGCGGAGCTGACACCTAGCGCACAGCTGCCGGCGCTTGCGGATGCCGATCGCGAGCTCATTCGGCTCAAAGCCGACCGCGAGCGGCTGGGCGGCGTCAACCTGCAGGCGGACGAGGACCTGACCCGCCTCTCCGAGCAGCACGATGGCATGAACAAGGAGAAGGTCGACGTCGACGCGGCCATCGCCAAGCTGCGCGCAGCGATTGCACAAATCAACAAGGAAGGCGACAGCCGGCTGCGGGCTGCGTTCGATGCGGTCAACGCCCACTTCCGCAATCTGTTCACCACGCTGTTCGGTGGCGGAGAGGCACGGCTCGAGATGGTCGAGGCGGAAGACCCGCTGGAGGGCGGTCTGGAGATCATCGCCAAGCCGCCGGGCAAGAAGCCGACGACGCTGTCGCTGCTGTCGGGCGGCGAGCAGTCGCTGACCGCGATCGCGCTGATCTTTGCGGTGTTCCTGACCAACCCGTCGCCGATCTGCGTGCTGGACGAGGTAGATGCGCCGCTCGACGACGCCAACGTCGACCGCTTCTGCACGCTGCTGGAGAAGATGTCGGCCGACACCGAGACGCGCTTCCTGGTCATCACCCACCACCCGATGACCATGTCGCGCATGAACCGGCTGTTCGGGGTGACGATGGCCGAGAAGGGCGTGAGCCAGCTCGTGTCCGTCGACCTGGAGACGGCGCAGAGGTTCACCGAGGCAGCGTGACGGCGGCGGAATCCTCTCCCTGCTTGCAGGTAGAGGGCTCTCTCGGCATTGTGAAGAACGACGGGGATGGATGTTCTCGTTGACCTCGACGGCACGCTGATCGACCCGAAGCCGGGAATCATCAGCTCAGTCCAGTATGCGCTCGAGCGCCTTGGCGCTCGCGTGCCGCCGGCGGAGGAGCTGCTCTGGGTGATCGGGCCGCCGCTGCGCATGTCGTTCCCCAAACTGCTCGGCGCATCGGGCCGCATTGGGGAAGCGGTTGCCCTCTATCGCCAGAACTACCTGGGCGGCGCCATGTACGATGCCATCGTCTACCCCGGCGTGGCCGACGCGCTCGATGCGCTGCGCGCCGCCGGCTGCCGCTTGTTCGTGGCCACGGCCAAGCCGCACAGCTACGCACGCCTGGTCATGCGTCACTTCGGCCTGGATCCGTACTTTGCCGGCATCTATGGCCCGGAGCTGGACGGCACCAACGACAGCAAGGCCGACCTGATCGCGCATATCGCCGCAAGCGAAGGCCTCAACCCCGACGCTTCGATCATGATCGGCGATCGTGCGCTTGACGTTACGGCGGCCGCCCGCAACGGCATAAGAGCTATTGGCGTAACCTGGGGCTATGGCAGCTCCGAGGAGCTCACTGCGGCTGGCGCTGCCGCACTGTGTGAGACACCTGACGCCCTGGCGGAAGCTGTCCTCGGGTTGATTAGAGGCGTCGGGTAGTGATGCCTGCCAGCTCCGACCCGTGCCGCAACCTGTGCAAATGCCACAAGGACAGGCCGAGCACAGCCACCGCGCCGGCCTGGTGGGCGAGCCCCAGCGCCAGCGGCACGTGCGCGAGCAGAGTCCAGATGCCGAGCGCAACCTGCGCCAGTACGGCGCCGGCGAGTCCTGCCCCTGAGTTCTTGGCCCAGCGATCGCGCGCGAGCTGGTGCACCGACCGCAGGTGCCAGAGTGCCAAGATCGCGATCACGTAAGCCAGCAGGCGATGGTTGAACTGCACGGTGAGCGCATTCTCGAACAGGTTGACCCACCAGGGCGACATCGCGCCCAAGCGCTGTGGAACCAGCCGGCCCTCCATCAGCGGCCACGTGTTGTAGCCGGCACCGGCTTTCAGCCCGGCCACGAACGCGCCCGCTACGATCTGTAGGAACACGAGCGCGGCAATGACGGCAGCCTCGGCCTGTAGCCGGAACGGCCGCGCCCCTACCCTGTCCGGTGTCGTTGGCGCAAGCGAGAGCGTTACCCACAACAGGGCGCCGAAAATCAACACCGCGAGGGAGAGGTGCAGGGCAAGACGGTATTGGCTCACATCGACCCGGTCGACAAGGCCCGAACGCACCATGTACCAGCCGATGAAACCCTGCAGCCCGCCCAGGGCGAAGATGCCGGCGAGTTTCACCATCAGCGGCCGGGCGATCTGGCCCATCGCCAGGAAATAGAGAAAGGGGAGGAGAAAGGCGGCCCCGATCAGGCGGCCCAGGAAGCGATGTGTCCACTCCCACCAGTAGATGACCTTGAAGGCGCCGAGGCTCATGCCCCGGTTGACGTGCTGGTACTGGGGAATCTGCCGGTACCTGTCGAATGCCTCCTGCCAGGCAGCATCCGACAGGGGCGGCACCACGCCCATGATCGGCTGCCACTCGGTGATGGACAGGCCGGAGCCCGTGAGGCGGGTGGCGCCGCCGACGCTCACCATCAGGAAGACGAGCGCCGCTACCAAAACCAGCCACACGCGTACGGGCTTTCCGCCGCGTGCGGCCACGCCTGGGGGGCTCACCGATGCTCGTTGCTCCGCCATGACCGCAATCTTGCGCGTTTCAGAAGCGTTCGTAAGCGGCGCATGGTCGCCGCGACACCGGTGCGGGTCACCTCACCGCTTCATGGCTTGCACGGCCATATCCCAGCGCTCGTGCTTCTCGCGCTCCTTGAGCCAATAGCTCATCAACTCGGAACCGGCCAAGAAGTTACCGCGCAGGCTGTTCTTCTTCATGTAGTCCTGCCACTCGGGGGTTTCGAACACCTTCCTGAAGAGGCTCATGTAGTAGGCCTGCGCGGGAGGGCTCATCCCCGGCGCCCCTACCACCGAGCGCTGCATGAAGTAGGTGAAGTCCATCCCGGTCTCGCGAAAGGTGGGGATGCGCAGGTGCATTTGGAGCCGTTGCGGTGTGAACGCTGCAATCGGCTTCGTCATCCCCTTCGGAAAGAACTCGTTCTGCTCGGCGGGATTGTTGACCGTGGAATCGGCCCGCTTTTCCGCAAGCTCCCTTGCCACCTCGCCGCCGCCTCCGAACGCCTTGTATTTCATCTTGAGGCCGTAGGTCGAGTTGAGAAAATCGGTCAGCAGGCTGTCCTCCTGGCCAACGCCCGTGCCCGCCATGATCCACTTGTCGCCGGCCGCCCTGGCGGCCTTGACGAAATCATCGAGCGTCTTGATGTCGGTCCGGTCGGAGTGGACCCAGAGCAGGAACGCGTCCTCGGCCATCCTGCCGATCGGCGCGTAGCTGGCGATGTCGATGCCGAGCTCGGGCCTTTTCAGCGGCGTCGTGTAGAAGCTGTTGAGGGTGAACAGGAGAAGGTGATCATCGCCGTTCCTCTTCTTGAGATGCACCATCGCATCGGCACCCGAGCCGCCAGAGATGTTGACGGGCGTGATGGGCGCGGGGGTGAGCTTGTGCTTGGCGATGATGTCCGCCATGGAGCGCACGATCAGGTCGGCGCCGCCGCCCTTGCCAGCCATGATCACGAACTCGATCGGCCTCGTCGGTTGCCACTGGGCTTGCGCCCAGGTCTCGGCGACCGGCACGACTAGAGCCAGAACGAGCAGCAAACCAGGCTGGAGCAAGCGGCGGAGAAGGAGGTGCATGGCGGCGCTTCCGAGCGATGATCAGCTTTGCAGCGAACGGTTGTGTCGGATTATCGGCAGGCGCGTCACGCAGGGCCACAGCCCAAGCCTTGGCGCGCTGCGAGCGAAGGAACCGAGGCATCCAAAGGGCAACACTTGGTACTCGCGGCGGCGTCCTCCATTAGTCGCGGACCCAAACCTCGACGCGCCGGTTGAGATTGCGACCCTCGAGCTGGTCGTTGCACGCAACCGGCGCCAGTTCGCTGTATCCCTTGTGCACCACAACCGACGGATTTGCGACGCCCTTGCCGCCAGCAAGCAGTGTGTCACGAACCTGCGTGGCCCGGCGCAATGAGAGCGTGCTGTTGGCTTGATAGGGCCCGACGGCGTCCGCGAACCCCAAAAGCAGCACTCGCTTGCCGCGCAGTTCCGGCGTACGCAGGAGGTCTGTGAGACGGTCCACGTCAGCCCGAGCCTTGGTGTCGAGCTCGAACGAGCCGGACCTGAAGCGGAAGGTGATGGACAGGCGTCGGGCTCCGTTCATATCGGCGATCAGCTGTCGCATTTGGGCAATGTCGAAGTCCTCGTTGGGCGCGTTGAGGGCGTAGGCGATACGTCCGCCCTGGTCGTCGAAGCCGAGGGAATCGGGCGACTGATCGACGAATTGAGCGTCTGCGATCACGGGTTGTGCTTGCTTGGAGAGCGCATAGGCCAGTAGGCCTTGGGCATGCGGGTGGACCGGTCTGGCCGCCGTATAAAGATAAAGCCGACGGGTTAGCGGGTACTCCTCGGTCTTCACCGTAAAGACCGACGGTCTCGTGATCAGGCCGCAGGAGCTCTCGATGTTCAAGCCCTTGGCGTTGCGAAGGAAGGCAAAGGACGCAAGCCCGATACCATTCGGGTCCGCCGCGACAGCATCCGAAACTTCGGCGTTGGAGAGCAAGAGCTTTGCCGCCGGAGACAATGCGAGGTTGCGCGCCTGCAGGACCAGCGCGTTGAACGTGCTGAACGTACCCGACTGCCGGCTCACCGAGTAGACATTGATCTTGCCGGGGGGCAAACCGACTTGTGACCAGTCGGTAAGCTGCCCGGCGAATACCTTCGCGATGTTGTCGATGGAGAGCGATACCGCGGGGTTGTCCTGTGAGACGATGACCAACAGACCATCCAGCGCGAGCACGTGCTCGTGCTGGGGAGTGCGCACATTGGGTGTGCCGGTTCGTGCGAGCCTGCCCGCCTCCTCGTCATTGATTGGCCTCGAGGCCATGCCGATTTGCGCCGAGCCGTCCTCCAGCGAGTTGAACGCCGTGTGTGTTCCGTACCGCTTGAGATCGAAGAGTCCCGTCTCCGCACCGCTCGGGCTCGTCAATCTGTACCGCTCCTCCAAAGGATTGGCGCCTGCGATCGTAACCGTGGCCGCGCCGATGCTGGCGGTGTAACCGCGGATCAGGGCCGGCATCAGGTCCCAGCCGACCACGTTGGAGCCGTGAACGCCTACTATGTTCGAGCGCACGCCGATCGGAGGAACGGTCAGGGACGGTGCGGCCGCCACTGCCGCTGATGGAGCCGGAGCAGGCGCACTCGGGCAGCCGGCGCCGATACATTCCATATTGGCCGCATCGAGGGTCATGGTGCCGAACACCCTGTTGTCGATGACGAAACGCCCGCCTTCGTATGACTTCAACCGGCCCTTCAGCTCAAAGCCACCGCCTTTCATCCGCAGAGTCACTTCCGGGCCTTCGAGCTTCGGTTTGGGCCCCTTCGGCTCTTTCGCTTGCGCTGCGACGGCCGGCGGGATCGGCTTCATAGGGAACAGCGAGGCGGTCCCAACGACCAATGTCGTATTGGTCTCGGCCAGAACCGTGTTGTCGACGGACACGAGGCTGATGGTGAGTTCCGATCGTCCGGCCTGCCCCGTGGGGACAGAGATCGTGACAGAGGGTAGGGCCGACAGCGGCACCGCCCACACCCCCTCGCGAACAAAGTGGCCCTCCGACAACGAGGTGGCTCGGGGAAGCCCTCTGATCCTGATGAAGCTCTGGCGGGGGAGGGTACCGGCATTCCGTACCTGCACGTACAGGGGCACTTCCTTGCCCGGCTCTACAATCAAAACCTGTACGACCTCCAGGCTCGCGCCGCCTGGCGCCTGCTTCTGCGCCAAGTGAACCGACCGGTCTCGGCTGCGCACGGCAGGCGCGCCGGTCTGAGCCAGCAAGGCGCGAGCCTCGCTGGGCTGCCGACTACTGGCTTGGGGCACGGGGAGCACAAAGGCCAGCGGCGTGGCCAGCGCACCAGCAACGAGCAAAACCTGCCATAGGCTTCCTCGCCGGCGCCATTCGGCGCCCCTTGGAGCGGATCGCCTAGCCAGCCTACCTACCGCCACACGTCGCGCGGTGCTCTGCATCTGCGCACCTCGAGGCTGCGGGGATAGATGCCGTGCCCGCAAATCCCGGGAGATCCGCGTGCAGGGCCATCCGGCGTCCAGTCCGAGCGGCCACGTGAGTATCCTGGCATTTCCCCCAACAACATGTACCGGACGAACCTTGGTCCAGAACGCCACGCTTGGTTGCGTTCGACCGTTTTGATCCATCCTTGCCGCACGCCGCGTGCGCCTCCTGCAAATGTGTGTAGGGACACGCGGGCGCGAAGTTCGATGAGATTGGCACAGCCCCTTCGGTTGCGCCAGTCGGAATTAATGGTGGCGGCTATCGTCCCGCGGCGTAGCCCTGCATGCCGCGCGGGTTAGCTGCCGCCTTGCGGCGCGGACCTTCCTGCGCTGCGGCCGTCAAGCGCCCCTCCGACCAATCGGGGCCCACCTCGACTCTGTGGCCACGGCGTTCCAGCTCCTCGATGGTCGCTTTCGGCAGACGCCCCTCGACCACGAGCACGCCGGGCCGGGCGGTGCGCGGCCAGAACGACAGCGGGAAATGCTCGATGTGCCAGGCCGGCGCGTCGATCGCCTCCTGTAGGTTCATCTTTGGGGTAGAGCCGTGAAGGCGCGCATGGCGCAGAAAGAATTGGCAGCTCCACTGGTCCTGCTGGTCGCCGCCGGGCGTGCCCCAGCTCATGTACGGCACCCCGTCGCGCAGCGCGATGCCGACCGAGAGCGTTGAGCGCGGCCGCTTACCGGGCGCCAGCGAGGCCGGCTGCCCCTCTTCCAGCCAGAACATCTGCCCGCGCGTGCCGAGCGGGAAGCCCAGCTCCGGAATGACCGGCGACGACTGCAGCCAGCCGCCCGACGGCGTGGCTGTGAACATGTTGCCGGCCTTGTCGATGACATCGATGTGCACGGTGTCGCCGCGCACCTCACCGCTGCGGGCCACCCCGTCAGCGCCGTGGCCGGTCGAGACGCGCACAAAGGTCGGCTCGCCGGCACCGGCGCCCACGCCGCGCGCGCCCTTGACGATCACGCGCCCGCCGTAGCCCTCGATCCGGCCGGGGCGCTGCTCCAGCGACGCGGCCTTGCCGACCAGTTTCCGCCGCTCGGCGTTGTAGGCCTCCGACAACAGCGTCTCGAGCGGGACCTCGACGAACCTCGGATCGCCGTAGAACGCCTCGCGATCGGCGTAGGCAAGCTTGGCGCACTCGGCCCAGGTGTGGATGAACTCGGGATCGGTCGGCGCGAGGCTGTCGAGATCGAAGCCCTTGAGCAGCGCCAGCATCTGCAGCAGCACGGGGCCTTGGGTCCACGCGTGCGGCTTGAGGACCCGATAGCTTCCGTAGTCGAGGTGCACCGGCTCTTCCACGGTGGGCAGCCAGGTCGCCATATCCTGTGCGGTGAGCACGCCCCGGTGGCGCCGGCCGCTCACGTCCATCACCTCCGTGTTGCGGCAGAAGCCGTCGATGGCCTCGGCGACGAAGCCCTGGCTCCAGGCGCGCCGCGCCCGTTCGATTTCCGCCTCGCGTCCTCCACCGCCCGCCTCCGCCTCCTTCAGGAGGCGCCGGTAGGTCTCGGCGTGCTGCTTGTTGGCGAAGAGGCTGCCGGGGACCGGCACCTTCCCATCCGGCAGATAGACCGCCGCGGAGGTCGGCCAGTGCTCACGGTAGAGGTCGGCGACCGTGCCGATGGTGGCGCAGGCCCGCTCCACCAGCGGGTGCCCGTTCTCGGCATAGTCGATGGCCGGCTCCAGCACGTCGCGCAGGCGCAAGGTGCCGTAGTCGCGCAGCACCATCATGTAGGTCTCGAACGTGCCGGGGATGCAGGCCGGCAGCAGCCCGGTGCCGGGCACGATGTCGAGGCCGAGATGCCCGCGGTAATGCGCGATGCTTGCGCCCGCCGGCGCCGACCCCTGGCCGCAGATAACTTTCGGCTTTGCGCTGCCCGCTTGGCACAGCATCACCGGCACGTCGCCGCCCGGCCCGCACAAGTGCGGCTCCACCACCTGCAGGGTGAAGGCGGTCGCCACACCGGCATCGAAGGCGTTGCCGCCGCGCTCGAGCACCCCCATGCCGATGGCGGTGCCGATCCAGTGCGTGGAGGCCACCACGCCGAAGGTGCCGTCGATCTCGGGCCGGGTCGTGAACGAGCCGGGATTGATATTGGACATGCGTGCGCTGCTCCCGATTGGAACGTAGTGGGTGGGGCGGCAGAAGCGGAATTGCGGGGGCGGTAGTCTCCACGGAGGCGCCGCCCCGGCGATCGAGCGTCGCCGTTCCCGGTGCGTCGCGCCTACTTGCCGCGCGTTGCCTCCCATTTGGCGTCCGTGCCCCCCGAGGTGCGCGTGCCTTCCATGGCGTTGCCCTTCACCTGGCCGGTATACCGCGAACCCCCGGCACTGAACGTGATGCGGCCCGCTTCCAGCTTGCCGTCCGTGATCGGGGCAATGACGTTGCCGGTCGTGAGCTTGCCCGTAAAGAACTGGTACCTCTGCTGCAGGGAAAGCTCGCTCGGCCCAAGTTGCCAAGTGCCGTCAACCTTCGCCGGCACGATCCAGAAATAGGCTTTGCAATAGCCCGTGCAGTCTTTGGTTGGCTGCCCCGTCTCGTCGGCCCTCCAGTCGCCCATGTCGAAGCTGTTCGAGACCACGCGGGTGCCAGGCTTCATTTCCAGGATGATCGGGCGAAGCTTGAGATTGAGACCGGGCAGCAGGAACATCGTGATCACAGTAGCCTTGGAGAAGTCGCTCGCAAAGATATCCGCCTTCGCGAACGTGGCCTTGCCGGTGACACCGGCCTTCTCCGCGTTCCTCTTCGACAATTCGACCATGTCCGGGTTGTATTCGATGCCGTGCGCCGTGGCGCCGAGCTTGGCGGCAGTGATCACCGTGCGGCCGTCGCCGGACCCGAGGTCGATCACGTAGTCGGCTGGCGTGACCTTGGCCAACTCCAGCATCTTGTCCACCAGCGACTGCGGCGTGGGCACCCAAATGACATCCTTGCCAGCCTGCCCGACCTGCGGCTCGAAGGCGGGTTGCGCCATCACGCCGCTCAATGTCGTGTTGAGAGCTAGGCACACCGCTCCCAGCGAACGGGGAATGACTTTCGACATTTCCATACGGATCTCCAATTCGTGCTTCGACCGCCGATTGCGTGGCGCATGACTTCTGCACGATAAGGGTATGGCGGCCTTATGACATCTGGCGATGGCGGCGTGGCGTCCCCGGCAGGGCTCGAACCTGCGACCCTCAACTTAGAAGGCTGATGCTCTATCCAACTGAGCTACGGGGACGTTGTTGTGCGCGAGCCGCTTAGCTGGTGCCGCCTGCACCTCTTGCTTTAGCAAACCTGGAGTTGCTCGGAAAACAGGTGCTCGACCGGCGCCCGCCCAAACCTTCGATTCAATATGTCTCGTTCAGGGTGGACTGCCAACAAAGGGCAAGCGCGCAAGACGCGCCAAGGAAGCGATGCCAGCATTGCGGCAATCACTTTCCAAGCTCAGTTCGGTCATGCCGGTGCAGTTAGGGAGGCGAGGGCCGACCGGCAACCCAGGCCAGGGTCGGATCGGCCCCCCAACGGCGGGCACTGCGGGGTTTTGTGACCACCGTTCCCCAGGCGACAATCCGTCACAATGGACGCTGACTACAAGCGGTATCGCAAGAGTATGCCAGATAGCAGGTATCCTGTGGTTGAGTTGCAACAAGATTTGCACGTCATCCTGCATAGGATATTGGCGAAGCGATCGTACGGTTTGGTGCGTTGGCGTTCAAACCGCCGAACCTGCCAACCCGTCGCCGGTCAGTGGGTCCAGGCCCCTTTGCGGCCGAACCGGAAGTTATCGGAGTACGCTTTGCGCGTTGCCGCCCGAGGCTTGGGCTCTGCGACGACGTGGGCGATGCCGTTGCGCGTGGCGTAGGCGATCGCTTCCTCCTTCGTGGCGAAGGCAAGCCGAACCTGGCTGCGCATGTCGCGGCTACTGGTCCAGCCCATCAGTGGGTCGATCTCGCGCGGGGCTTCGGGTTCGTACTCCAGCACCCACTCCTTGCTGCGGGCAAGGCCCGACTGCATGGCGGTCTGCGTTGGTTTGTAGATGCGGGCGATCATTCGCTACTTCCGCCATAAGGTGTTTTTGCAAGCCGGCGCCTCGATCACAGCCTCACTGCCGCGCAAGGAGGGCCTATGCCGATAGGGGAGCAGAATTTCAACATGTGTCTGCCTGGTCTCCGAGGCGTATCGGATGAAGCGGCAGAAGCCAACACAAAGCAATAAGAAACTGTGAAAGCAGGTATTTTCTGGCCTTGCGTGATGCGCTTCCTGGTGCGGCAGGGGAGCAACGCAAGGACCGGCCGAGGCGCGCGCAGCTAATGAATGCGCTCAGACCTTTGCCTTGGGGACAATCGTCGGCTCTTCCGCGGGGCGCGCAAACATCCAAGCGAGATGCTCGGCATCCAATATCGTCTGCACTTTCTCGCAGAACGCCAAGACCTGGGCGGCGTTCCCGCTGGCAGCGGCAGCCTCCGCATCCGCCAACTCCGCCGCCCGAACGCGCTGCAACTCGGCAGCTGCCATTGCGTAGAACGAGGCGTTGCGGTCGTCCAGGTCCATGAAAGATCGTGCGCTGGCAAAGGCCAGGATGCTCGATGCCATGGCGCCGAGGCCAAGCTGCCAACGCTCGGGTTGCTCCAAACGAAGCCACGGCATCGCAGCGTCAAGCGACGGCCAAGGCATTTGCAACCTTCCCGCCAGGTTCGCGAGCCCTACCAATCCGAGGAAGACGGCAAGCGCCAGGAGCATGTACCCGGCCATCTTGTACGGAGCCGCATTGCCGGCAGACCTGCGATACAGCCCCCCACGCCAGGTGTAAAAGGCGAGCTGCCAATCGAGGTGGGCATCCCTGAAGCAGGCGAGCGCCGGGGCCAGAAACGTCCTGGCATCGGCACCGGTCCGCATGATGGCGCGGAAGAGGTCGGCACGCATCCGCTCCGCCACTGCACGAGACTGCAGCCATTGGCCTACCGATTGCCGCATGCCAACCCAAACGGTTGCGACAAATGCGAGGATCAATGCCAGCGCTTGGAGCACTTGGATCACGCGCTGCGGCCATCCAACGATCCACTGCTCGATTGGAAGCAGAAAAAGGGCGCCGGCAATGGTCCCTGCCATGGCGGCCCAGAGCGAGAGAAGGCGGAAGCGGCGGTAGGACCTTTGCTCCCTAAGGGCGTTTGCATCCGCCCAATCGAACTGTGCGAGCCTGGCCTTGATGTCAGCCGAGGCCAGGACGCTACGAATCAACGCTTCGGGAGGTTCCTTCTGAAGATGGGCCTCGATGGCTTGGCGTAGATCAGAGTCCCCGCGACGAAGAAAACGAAACATCGGCCCACGCAATCGCTTTTCGGGAACGCCGCGCGGCCATCCCCGTGGTCTCGGCCCCCTATCCATAGCACGCCTTATGGCGGAATCGAGAGTGGCACCGCGAAGCCGGATCCGGCTTGACGAAGGGAAGCCTGACAACGGGAGAATTGGCACTTGCGCGACGGCGCGACCGGTCCAATAACCGCCTTCATGAAAATTGCCACCTGGAACATCAACGGCGTCAAGGCCCGGCTCGACGGCGCCGTCGCCTGGCTCAAGGAGACGAGCCCCGACGTCGCCTGCTTCCAGGAGATCAAGAGCGCCGACGAAGCCTTTCCCGCGGAAGCCTTCGAGGAGCTCGGCTACAACGTTGCCGTGCACGGGCAGAAGGGCTTCAACGGCGTTGCCATCCTCTCCAAGCGCCCCCTCGACGAGGTGGCGATGCGCGGCCTGCCTGGCGACGACACCGACGCACATGCGCGCTACATCGAGGCGGTGGTGCCTCGCACGGGGGGCGTGGTCAGGGTCGGCAACCTCTATCTGCCCAATGGCAACCCCATCGGCACCGACAAGTTCGCCTACAAGCTCGCCTGGATGCAACGTCTGCAGGCGCGGGCGCGCGGCCTGCTGGAGCTGGAAGAGCCTCTGCTGCTGGTCGGCGATTTCAACGTGATCCCCGAGCCGGTCGACGCCAAGAACCCGCAGGCCTGGATCGAAGATGCGCTGTTTCAGCCCGAGACCCGTGCCGCCTATCGCGCCCTCCTCAACCTCGGCCTCACCGATGCCGTGCGCGCCTGCTACCCGCAAGCCGGTGTCTATACCTTCTGGGACTACCAGGCGGGCGCCTGGCAGAAGGACCACGGCATCCGCATCGATCATATCCTGGCGTCACCACAGGCCGCCGACCGGCTGCAGGGGGCCGGCATCGACAAGTTCACCCGCGGCTGGGAGAAGCCGTCCGACCACGTGCCGGTGTGGGTGGAGTTGGCGGTCGATTGAGGGCCCTTGCGAGTGGACCGAACGGTTGCCCGTGCGCGGGCAGGCGTTGTCAGGTCGGGGATGCGCTCGGACCGGTGCTCGGTGCCAAAGTCGAGCGCGGTGGCGTCACGCCCATAGACACATAGACTGACATTAGGTGCTCCACGCCGCCTTCTGCAGGTTTGACCCATTGCGAAGGGACGTAGATCAGACATCCTCCGATCGGCACGGGTGCGGTTGGAATGAGGACGCCGAGGTATTCGTCGCTACCAATGAGGACGGGCCTCGATGAGGGCATGAGCGCGAGAACGGCCGCACCTGGCTCCCCGCCGAAAAAACACCAGACCGGGCTCATGCTCTTGAGACTGTCGCCCCCTTTCGTATCGACAATGGAAACGAACCGCTTGGTCAGATCGTAGACGTTCGAGACACCCGGGATGCGCCCGATGATCCGCTCAATTAGCGCTTCAAACCAGGGCCCAATCCGAGTTTCGACGACGAGCCCAAGCAGAAAAACAAGGGCCAAAACGATTGCGAGCCCCAGTGCATAGGGGGCGACCGAGGCTGCATTGACGCTGAGGCCGAGAGAGATCAGGAGCCGGCCAAACTTGCTGTCGGGTCCGATATAACTGGTCCCAATCGACACCAGCCAGGTCGCGACAGCAATTGTGATGAAGAGAGGCAGCAGGGCCAGTAGGCCTGCGAGGAATATGCGTGCAATCCGGTTCAAGGGTTGGCTCCTAGGGTGTGTGCCGTCCGACGGTGATACAAGATACAAGGTCGCCATTGCTGCGCGGACGTTCTGCGCCCACATCCTTCCGGGCCGTCCGACGCGCCGAAGGTCAAGACGACCGCCCTTTCAGTCGCGCACTTCGTCCCCCGCAATATCGATACGGTCGGGTGGGAGAAGGCAGAGTCGTCCGCCAGGACCGGCGGCCAGCGTGTGAATATGGAAGCAAGTGGGCTCGTCGTCGGTCGCCTCCATGACGGGTGACGGTGCGGAGACGATCCGCACGCTTCCACACTCTCCAATCCAGTCGATGTGGCGGTGTCCGTGCATCGTCACCGCCCGCTCACCCAGACTCTGGAGCTGGCGCACGAACCAAGTGCCGTTGATCAGCGCTGTCCCGATCCGCTCCGAGAAAGCGGCGGCGGGCCTGGGGTATTCGACAAGGTGGTGATGCAGGGCCACGATCCACCGCGCCTCGGGAAACTGCCGGACAGCCGCAGCAAGTGCCTGCACCTGCGCGACCGAGACGAGACCTAGGGCGTTGGTGAAGGAAAAATGCGTCTCCGCGGTGGAGTTGATTATCACGACGCCCAGCCCGTCCTCGGGTTCAGGGGGGAGCACCATCGGAAACGCGTCGGCCCAAACCCGCGCCAATCTGGGCGAAAGGCGCAGCGCCCCCGTGTCGGCAAAGGCCGCAATCGCGGAGGTGGGGTTCGAGCGTGCCGGACAGCGTGCGGCCGAGCTGTCCTGTCATCGGATCGACGAGGCGGACCCTGTCTCCCTGCACCGCAGCGATGGCAGAAAGCGTGCGCATCTGGCGCAGGCGCAGGCCAGGGCTGAGCGGCAAATCGAGGCGAGCGGGGTTGGCCCGATCGACAATGTTGACGTCATGATTGCCGGGCAGCAACAGGGTCCGTTGCGCCAGCTCCGGGTGGCTGGCAAGCACCGTGAAGAACTCGGCCCACTCGGCCGACCGCCCGGCATCGGTTGCGTCGCCGGTGATGAGGACGAGGTCGACGGGCCGCGCGGCGTGAACGGCGTCAAGGCGCGTCAGCACACGTGCGAGCCTTTCGTTGCCGCGGGGGCCGGACCTCCCGCTCTCGACGCGGAAGCCGTAGCGCTCACCGACGACGTGGAGATCCGACAAGTGCGCGATGCGCCACGATCGACCGTCACGCGGCGGCTGGTCGAACACCACAAGGTCGCGCGGCTGATCCATCAGAGCGTCGGCGATCCCCCAGACGAGGGATGCCGCCGCCAGGTAACCGCCCAATAGCACCGCGGCGTTGGCCAGTGCCGGCAGCACGAGCCGGTGTGGCGCGGCCAGGTCCGCGACGCCGCCGATCCAGCGAGAGGCCGGCCAGGCGAGCATCGCCACGCACAGCGCAATCCCGCAAAGAATGAGTCCGGCGCCGCTGGCGGTCGCCGCACCCAGGCGCATGCGGCCGCGAGCACCGAGCCGCGGGGTAAGGATACCCTCCGCCAAGTGCCGCAGGCCCTCGCGGCAGAGCGCATAGCCTGGCTGAAGGGCCAATGCATTGAGGGACCAAAAGCCCTGTTCCGCGGCTCGGAACAGGGGGCGTCCACCGAACCAGCCGAGCACCGCGACGAAGGCGAGCAACAGGAGCGGCCATATTCCGTCAAGCGGTTCGGCGATCTTGCCGGACAGGGCTGCCAACCACCCCGAGGCGACCAGCGGAGCGACGCCGAAGAGCACGCCCGGCAGCACGATCAGGAACAGCCAAGCCATCAACAGCTTGGGCAGGCTGATCTCCGCCAACAGGCTGCCGGCAATGCCGAGCAACGACCGCCGCTTCGTGCTGGATGCGTCATCCTCGATGTCGCCGAGACGCGGATCGACCAGCGGAGCCATGCGGACTGACCACCCGAGAGCTTCAATCTTCCTGAGCCTCGCGGTGAGGAAGGGTAATTCATGCGCGTACGCTTGCTCCCAACTTGGTCACGGCGGGCGGTCGTCGGCCATCCGGAAAAACCAGTATGAGGCGCTGGGAGAATGTCCAAGCACGCGCTGGGCGAAAGTGTGCCTCGACAGGCCTGCTCTATCCACGCATTTGTGGAGTCTGACAGAATGATAGCACACCAGCGTCACGCTGGGGATAAGCGATCTGTGGTCGCTATGGTTACTTCTGTCCGGCCGGTTCGAGGACGCCCGCCGCACGGAAGCCGTGCGGCGCCGTGTTGCCCTTGCCCGGCCCGGGGGGCGGCGTGGTTCCCACCGCTTCGGCCTTGGTCGCACGGCCAATGGTCACCGTCTCGCCGTCCGCGCATTGGCGCTCCGGCAGAAGATCGCGCGCGCCCAACCCGGCCGGCTCGGGCGATGGCCGCGCGAACATCTTGCGCCAGCGCGCGACAATCCCGCCGGCCTCCTGGCGCGTCACCTTCGTGGCCGCGCAGAAGATGCCGGCGTAGCTCTCTTCGATCCACATGCGCTCGTGCGCCGGTGCGTTTTCGACCGCCATAGTCGCGAGTGCCAGGGCGCGCTGGTCGTCCTTCTTCACGTGCCGACCGCGCCAGAGCAGGTCGGCCAGCAGCGCCTGTGCGGGCGGATAGCTCGCCTCGGTCAAAACCGACAGGTAATGCAAGCCGCGCTTGACGTCGTCACTGCCCCCGTCGGCGCTCAGATAGGCTTTGGCCAGCTCGAATTGCGCTTCCTTGTCGCCGAAAAACGTCGCAGCGTGGTTCAAGTAGTCGGCGGCGCGGCGCCGATTTGGGGAAAGGTCGATTTCCTTGACGCCAGCGCGCAGATATCCCGCCAGGGCGATCAGGGCCTTGGCCACAAACGGCGCTCGCTGACTGCGATGCGGGTCGACGTTGACATTCTCGTCCGCAAGCTTGCGAAACAACACGTATGCCTTGGTGTGGTCCGCGGCCGCGCCCACGCTCTCCGAATAGATGCGGGCCAAGTAGAACTCGGCGAAGAACCTGGCCGAGGCGTCGCCCGTCGCCGCCGCTTCCAGCAGCGCCGGAATGGCGGCCTCTTGCTGACCCGCCTGGTAGGCGCTGAGGCCGCGCTGGAGCGCCACCTGCGCGGTCGAATTGGTCGCCGCCTGCTGCGCCGCTGCGACACCCGCTGCGGCCAACAGCACCGCTGCGACGATTGCTTTAAATGTCCGCATAGCAAATGACTTCCGCTTTGCCGCCAGCATGCGTGACCGCGCCTTTGCGGGCCGGGCCGACCTGTTCCGCATACTTACACAACGCGCCGCTCCGATAGGGATTGGCCGGGGCCTTCCAGGCCTTGCGCCGCTTGGCGAGCTCGGACTTGGGGACTTCCAGATCGAGACGGCCCTTGTCGGCGTCGATCGAGATCGTGTCGCCGTTCTGGACCAGCGCGATGGGCCCGCCGACCGCGGCCTCCGGCCCGACATGGCCGATGCAGAAGCCGCGGGTGCCGCCCGAAAATCTGCCGTCGGTGATGAGTGCCACCTGCTCGCCCGCGCCCTGGCCATAGAGAGCCGCCGTGGTGGAGAGCATCTCGCGCATGCCGGGCCCGCCCTTGGGGCCCTCGTAGCGGATGACGAGGACGTCGCCCACTTTGTATTCGCGGTTTTCGACGGCGCGGAAACAATCCTCCTCGCAGTCGAACACACGCGCCGGGCCGCGAAACTGCAGCTTGGTCATGCCGGCCACCTTGACGATGGCGCCATCCGGCGCCAGCGAGCCCTGCAGCCCCACAACTCCGCCCGTGGGGGATATGGGTTGCGAAACCGGATAGACAACCTTTTGATTCTTATTGAACTTCACTTTTTCGAGATTCTGCTTGACGGTCTTGCCGGTGACGGTGATGCAGTCCTCGTGCAGGTAGCCGCCGTCGAGCAGGGCGCGCAGCACTTGCGGGACGCCGCCGATGTCGTGCACGTCCTTGGCCACGAATTTGCCGCCGGGCTTGAGGTCGGCGATGTAGGGCGTGCGCTTGAAGATGGCCGCCACCTCCATCAGGTCGAACTCGATGCCGCATTCGTGCGCCATCGCCGGCAGGTGCAGGCCGGCATTGGTGGAGCCGCCGGTGGCCGCAACGATGGTGGCCGCGTTCTCGAACGCCTTGCGGGTGGCGATGTCGCGCGGCCGGATGCCATCCGACACCAAGCGCATCACCGCCTTGCCGCTCGCAACGGCATACTCGTCGCGGCTCTCGTAAGGAGCGGGTGCGCCGGCCGAGCCCGGCAGCGCCAGGCCCATGGCCTCCGACACCATCGCCATGGTGTTGGCGGTGAACTGGCCGCCGCAGGCGCCGGCGCCGGGACAGGCGTGGCACTCGAGCGTGTGCAGATCTTTATCGGACATCTTGCCGGCGGAGTGCTGGCCGACGGCCTCGAACACGTCGACCACCGTCACGTCGCGGCCCTTGAACTTGCCGGGCAGGATGGAGCCGCCATACATGAACACGGCCGGCACGTTGAGGCGCAGCATCGCCATCATGACACCGGGCAGCGACTTGTCGCAGCCGGCGAGCCCGACCATGGCGTCGTAGCAGTGGCCGCGCATGGTGAGCTCGATCGAATCGGCGATCACCTCGCGCGACACCAGCGAGGCCTTCATGCCCTGGTGGCCCATGGCGATGCCGTCGGTCACAGTGATGGTGCAGAACTCGCGCGGAGTGCCGCCCGCGGCGTTCACGCCCTTCTTGGCGGATTGCGCTTGGCGCATGAGGGCGATGTTACAGGGTGCGGCCTCGTTCCAGCAGGAGACGACACCGACGAACGGCCGGTGGATCTGCTTCTCGGTCAGACCCATCGCGTAATAGTAGGAGCGGTGCGGAGCCCGAGATGGGCCTTCGGTCACATGGCGACTCGGCAGCTTCGACTTGTCGAACGTCTTGGCGTCCATGATTTTTTCCACGCCTCTTGCGACTGTGCCTCGCCACCCGCAGCCGACGGCCAACGGAGAGCACACAAAGTGTGTCCGAGCCAAGCCTCCCCATCGAGGCTGAGACGGTAGGTGAATCGTGCGTGCTGCCGGCCCGCCAACCAGCAGCTGCTGCTGCTTGCGCAACTTTGTCCAGGCTTTGTGGCTCCACGGTGGCAGGGGGTTGCCTGGCGGCCACAGCCGCTCGACAACCCGACTGGGAATTCTCATCTTTCTGACGCTTTCAGCAACTATGTTGGCGTATCGTCTTGCCCTGACATTCCGCTGAGGTCTTGCTTAATGTCGGTCGTTGACAACGCCGCGGTACCGGCAGCCGGCTCGCACCGAATCACCTGGGCACATCCGCCGGGAGGCTTCCTGGGGCTCAGCCTGCTCAACGGATTGCTGCGAATCCTTACGCTGGGCGTATACCATTTCTGGGGCAAGACCGAAGTGCGCCAGCGCATCTGGTCGGCTGTACGCATCGATGGTGAACCGCTCGAATACCGGGGCACGGGCGGCGAACTGTTCAAAGGGTTCCTCATCGTCTTTGCGCTCGTGCTGCTGCCGCTCAGCATCGTCGGTTTTCTGCCGGTGCTGCTGTGGGGAGTGAGCTTCACCAGCAATTTCGCCATCCAGGCCGCGATCTTTCTCGTCATTATCGCGCTTGGCGGGTTCGGCATGTTTCGCGCGCGGCGCTACCGGCTGTCGCGCACGCGCTGGCGCGGGATCCGTGGCGGCCTGTCGGGCCGCTCCACGCCGTTCGCGTGGACGTATCTTTGGACCACGGCGCTGATCCCATTGACGCTTGGCTGGATCATCCCGTGGCGCGCCGCGCGGTTGCAGCGGGCACTCTTCAATGAGACGCATTTCGGCGACAAGGCCTTCACGTTCACCGGCCGGTCCGGCCCGCTCTACGTGCGCTACGTGCTGGTCTGGCTGAGCGCGATCATCCTATACTTCGCTGCATTCACCGCCATATTTACGGTCTACTTCGCCGGTCTCGGCGGACCCCCGCCGCCAGGGGGGCCCTTGCCTTCCCCGTCCTACGCACAAATCGCGGCCATGATCGCCATCGGCCTGGGTGCGCTGCTGATCTTCGCCATGATCCGCGCCTGGTACAGCAGTCGCATGTTCAACTACTTCGCATCGGAGACCAAGTACCATGGCTGCGGCTTCCGTCTGACCACCACGGTGCCGAGCCTGGTGTGGCTTGCGGCAACCAACTATCTGATGCGCGCACTGTCCTTGGGTGTGCTCTCGCCGATCACGGAAGCGCGCTCGATGCGCTACATCGTCGAGCGCCTGACGCTCGAGGGAAGCGTCGACTGGCCGGCGGTCGGGCAAAATCCGGACGCGCTGCTGGCGCGTGGCGAAGGATTGGCGGAGGCCTTCGATGTCGATGCCTTCTGATCCCACAGTCTACGAGGGCAAGCTGAGCGATGGGCGTACGGCCGCAACCATGCGCGTGAACGTGCGCTTCGCCGAAGCGGGCCTCGAGATCCTGCCCGCCGGCGAACGCCGCGCACCCCTGGTCTGGCCCTACGCCAATCTGGGCAGCAGCGTGCCGCTTCGCACCGATGCACCCGATGCCTTGCTGAGCCTCAAACCCGCCGGCACCCAGACCCTGTTCGTCGCCGACCCGGCTTTCAGCCGCTCGCTGCGGGCAAGGGTCGGCGATTTGTCGCCGGCACGGCAGCGCTTGGCGGGACTGCGGCCGGGTGCCGTATTTGCGACCCTGGTCGCCGCTATCGTCGGCGCCATATGGTACATGGATTATCGGCCGCTGCAGGCCGCGGCGCGACTGATGCCACAGGACGCGCGCGAAAAAATGGGGCGCAACGTCGTCGCCTCGCTGGCGGCCGGCATGAGAACATGCGAGACCGGGCCTGGCCGCGCTGCCCTCGACCGGCTGACCCAGCGCCTCGTGACCGCGGCGTCCGACCGGCCAATGCCGGTCCGCGTGGTGATGGTCAATTGGGGCGAGGTCAATGCCTTTGCAGCCCCCGGAGGGCAGCTGGTCCTGACCCGGGGCCTGGTGCAGACCGCGGGCTCCGCCGAGGAGGTCGCTGGGGTGCTCGCGCACGAGCTCGGCCACGCCATCGAGTTGCACCCGGAGACGGGCCTAATCAGAACCATCGCACTGGGCGCCGCCGCCGACCTCATCTTCGCCGGGGCGGGCAGCGCAACCAATATCGGGCTCGCCCTGACGGAGCTGCGGTACTCGCGCGCGGCCGAACGCGAAGCGGACACGCATGCCCTTCGCATCCTCAAGAACGCGGGCATCGCCGCCAGGGGCTTCGGCGACTTCTTCGAGCGCATCGGCGCCATGTACGGAGGCAAGCGGCGAGACGAGAAAACGAGCGGGGAGAAGGAAAAGGCGGACAGCATGGGCCGGCGCCTGCTGACGATCGTCAGCACCCACCCGCTCACGGACGAACGGATAGCGATGGTGCGCGCGCAACCGGCCTATCCAGCGACGCCGGCGCTGTCCGAGGTCGACTGGCGCGCCCTGCGCGAGATGTGCGGAGCCCCCACCGCACCACGGCAACCGGCGTCAACCCCCGCCCAACGGCAGCCAGGGCCACCCCCCGCCGAACGACAACCAGGCGCCCCGTCCGGCGGCTCCCAGGATGAACGGAAGGGCACGAACCTGTAGGCTTCCGGCACGGAACGCGCGGAGCTTACGCAGCGCAGGATCTCGTGCGGCCTCAGGCATCTTCCACACGCTTCAGCGCGGCTTGCAGCTTGCGCACGGTTGCCTCGAAGGCAGCCTTGCGCTCGCGGTTCTCCTCCACCACCTCGGGCGGCGCCTTGGCCAGGAAGGCGGCGTTCGCCAGCTTGGCATCGACCTTGGCGATCTCCGCCAGCGCTTTGTCGATCTCGCGCTTGAGCCGTGCCCGCTCGGCATCCATATCGATGACACCGGAGAGCGGCAGCGCCGCCGTTGTCCCGCTCGCAACCATCTGGGCAGAGCCTTTCGGCACCTTCGTAGCGAAGGACATGGAGTCGAGGCGGGCGAGGCGTTTGATCGTGTCCTCGTGACGCTCGGAGCGGGCGCGCACAGACTTGCCGGCGGCTATCATGACCAGCGGAATCTTGGCACTGGCGGGCACATTCATCTCCGACCTGACCGAGCGCACCTCGCTCACCAGCCCGACCAGCCAGCCGATGTCCGCATCGGCATCCGCGTTGACGAGACCCTCGAGCACCGGCCAGTCGCTGAGGCACAGCAGTTGCTCGCGCTTGCCCCGATCTGCCGCGAGGCGGTCCCACAACTCCTCGGTGATGAACGGCATGAAGGGGTGCAGCAGCTTGAGGATCTGGTCGAGCGCCCAGGCAGTGGTTGCGCGCGTCTCCGCCTTTGCGGCCTCGTCGCCGCTTTCGAGGATCGGTTTGATCAGCTCCAGATACCAGTCGCAGAACGTGCCCCATACGAACTCGTAGACGGCGCCCGCCGCTTCGTTGAACTTGTAGGTCTCGATGCCGACAGTGACGGCAGAAACCGTGCGCTCGACCTCGCCGGCGATCCAGCGGTTGACCGTTTGCTCCACGGCTTTGGGATCGAAATCGGGCTGGCGTACGCACTTGTTCATTTCGGCGAAGCGCGACGCGTTCCAGAGCTTGGTGGCGAAGTTGCGGTAGCCCTCGACGGTCTTCATCGAGAGCTTGACATCGCGGCCTTGCGCGGCCAGCGCGGCGAGCGTGAAGCGCAGTGCGTCCGCGCCGTAGGCGGCAATGCCGTTGGGATAGTCCTTGCGCGTGTCCCTGGCGATCCTGCCGGCATCCTCGCGGCGCAGGAGCCCGCTGGTGCGCTTTTCGATCAGCGTATCGAGATCGACGCCGTCGATGATGTCCAGGGGGTCCATGACGTTGCCCTTGGTCTTGGACATTTTGGCGCCCCTCTCGTCGCGCACCAGGGCATGGATGTAGACGTCGTGGAACGGGATCTCCTTCATGAAGTGGAGCCCCATCATCATCATGCGGGCCACCCAGAAGAAGATGATGTCGAAGCCGGTGACGAGCACGCTGGTGGGATAGAAGCGGGCCAGCTCGTTGGTCTGGTCCGGCCATCCGAGCGTCGAGAACGGCCACAGGGCGGATGAGAACCAGGTGTCGAGGACGTCCTCGTCGCGTCTGAGTACGATGCGTTGCTTACTGCTGTTGCCGTACACGTACTCCCGCAACCACTGATCGTATTCTTGCTTGCTCCTTGCCACTGATACCGGCGTACCTTCGGGATAGAAGGCCTTCGCCGCGCGAACTGCTTCTTCTTCCGCAAAGGCAACGAATATTTCTTCGTGGAAAGCGGCCTTGCCTCCCATATCGACCATGGGCTTTTGACCGTAGATCCTCGGATCTTCGGGCCCGTACCACGCCGGGATTTGGTGCCCCCACCAGAGCTGGCGCGAGATGCACCATGGCTGGATGTTACGCATCCACTCGAAGTAGGTCTTCTCCCAGTTCGACGGCACGAACCTGGTGTTGCCGCTCTCGACCGCCGTGATCGCCCGTCGCGCCAATTCTGCCGCGTTCACGTACCACTGGTCCGTCAGCCACGGCTCCACCACGGCCTCGCCACGCTGCGCGTGCGGAACGGCGTGGGTGTGCGCCTCGATCTTCTCGACGAGACCCAAAGCCTCCAGATCGGCGACGACGCGCTTGCGCGCCACGAAACGGTCGAGGCCGCGATATTTCTCCGGGACCGCGTCGTTGAGCTGGGCCTTGGCGTCGAAGATGTTGACGAGGCCGATCTCGGGATGGCGCCGGTAGACCTCGTAGTCGTTGAAGTCGTGGGCCGGCGTGATCTTGACGGCGCCCGAGCCCTTCTCCGGGTCGGAATATTCGTCCGCGATGATGGGGATCTCGCGTCCGACCAGGGGCAGCACGACGGTCTTGCCGACCAGGTCCTTGTAGCGCCCGTCCTCGGGGTGCACGGCAACGGCGGTGTCGCCCAGCATGGTCTCGGGCCGCGTGGTGGCGACGACGATGAACTTCGAAGGAACCTCCTTCAGGGGATACCTGAAGTGCCAGAGATGGCCGTTGACCTCGACCATCGCGACTTCGAGGTTGGAGAGCGCCGTCTGGAACTCCGGGTCCCAGTTGACCAGCCGCTTGTCCTTGTAGATCAGGCCCTCGTTGTAGAGATCGACGAACACCTCGAGGACGGCCTTCGACAGCCCCTCGTCCATGGTGAAGCGCTCGCGGCCCCAGTCGCAGGAGGCGCCGAGGCGCTTCAGCTGATTGACGATGGTGCCGCCGCTCTCGGCCTTCCAGGCCCAGACCTTCTCGATGAACTTCTCGCGCCCGATCCTGCGCCGGTCCGGCTCCTGCCGCTCCAGCATCTGCCGCTCGACCACGAGCTGCGTGGCAATGCCGGCGTGGTCGGTGCCGGGTTGCCAGAGCACATCCTTGCCGCGCATGCGCTCGAACCGGCAGAGCACGTCCTGCAGCGTGTTGTTGAGCGCGTGCCCCATGTGCAGCGAGCCGGTCACGTTCGGCGGTGGAATGACGATGCAATAGGTCTGCGCCTTGGCGCGCTCCGGACGGCCGGCCTTGAAGGCCTCCGCTTTCATCCATTCGGCATGGATGCGCGCCTCGATCTCGGCGGGCTCGTAGGTTTTTTCAAGCATGGGCGGGCCGTCGCATGAAACTGGCTGGAGGTGACGAAGGATGCGGCCGGTGCTTACGCCTCGACCTGGCCGGCTTCAAGGCTTCTTGGAGTCGCGCTCCGACATCCGCGCCGCCTCGTTCTCGAGGGCCGCAGACACCAGGCGCGGCATATTCTCGTCGAGCCATCGCTGCAGCATGGGCCGCAGCAGCTCGGAGACCATGACCTCGAGCGCATGAATGTGCGGTGTGTCGGTCTTGCCGTCCGCCGCGGCGTGCCCAAAGAGCGAGTTGGCCTTGCCGTTGCGCAAGCCGTCGGCCGCTCCTCCGCCGGTGCCAGCAGGGGGCCACAACGCCTCACGCGCCAGCTCCGAGTCGCGGCTCTGCCCATAGGAGGCCTTCACCGGCTGTGCAACCGGCGGCAGCATCACGCCCACACCCGGGGACACAGGTTGCGCCGGCACCACTTCGACCTTTGCGGCCTCCGCACTCGAGCCAAAGAATGGAGGCAAGGGCCCGCGAACGACCTCGGCCCGCGACGCACTGGACTCAGCAATCGGTGCCTTCCCGCCAGGGCTGGCAGACACCGCGGCGTCAGCGACGGCGTGCCGCTCGCCCTCCTTCGCGGACGGCCCGCTCAGAAACCAAAGCGGGTCCTTTCGCGACTTTGCCGGCGTGGAGTCCGACGGCGCGGGCGACTGCGTGCTGGGCGGCGGCTCCTCGGCAGAGCCGGCCAGGTCCTGCTTGCCCGGCTTTGCCTCGCCGACCTGCGGCGCATCCGCCGCCGCAAGCCGCTGTGCGAGCCCATCCTTGCGCGGCGCACCCGGTTTGGCGTCTTTCGAAGCAGCGTCTGGCGCGGCCGTCTCCTCTTCCAACAGGTCCGTCGACTGCTCCGAGAGGCTGCTACGGATCGATGCCAGGATCGATTCCAGGCTTTCGCCCGTCGAATCGGGCTTACTCATACCGAACCCACTCCATCGCCATCGGCAGTTGCACCCGCGGGAGCCGGCCGGTCCCGGAGGTTAGGTGCCCATCGTAGCATGACAGGCGCTCCCCGAATATCGGGGTTCAATCGATGGCGCTTCGCCCGCCGGGAAGGCCGGGGCTGGCGACAAGCATGCCTATGCCTTTTGCTCCGGCGGTAACCCAAAGAACCTCGGCAGGGCAACGCTTTAGATTGCCGACCTGCGTCAGACCACCAACGGGTGCTTCCTCTTGATCTAACAGCGTTTTTCG
>Ga0247727_10001089_pt1 | contig 66067 bp, 56 predicted proteins | sample WisWelCaveWW1625_FD_202498 | JGI IMG/M metagenome (GOLD analysis project Ga0247727, IMG submission 202498) | Biofilm microbial communities from Wishing Well Cave, Virginia, United States - WW16-25 | ecosystem: Environmental > Aquatic > Deep subsurface > Groundwater > Cave microbial mat | place... | reverse complement strand
CACCTTCACCGACAAGCGACCGGTCAATTAGTGATTACATTTTCTCGTCGTCATTTCCGCTTTCCGGCTCTAAGCGCGCCAGGCGGGAATCGAACCCACAACCTACGGCTTAGAAGGCCGTTGCTCTATCCAGTTGAGCTACTGGCGCAATGATTTATTTTCAACCACTTACAGCCGACATCTTTATTTCTCTAAACAGCGCGGTGTCCAAATAGTGTCCATCTGGAGCTAACGAAAACGTACCATCCAATGACTCAACAGCGCGACGCTTGTGCTCAGCAGAAAGATGCGCATAACGCAATACCATTGCCAACGACTTATGTCCCAACAACTCCTTCACAGTCGTCAGATCAACGCCGTTCATGACGGAGTGGGAAGCAAACGTATGGCGAAGATCATGGAAGCGACAGCGCTGAATCCCTGACCTTCGAACGGCCGCATTGAACGCCGTCTTCACGGAACCAAAGGGCTGACCATTGTCATTCGGGAAGACGTATTCGCTCTCGCGTTCTAAGGAAGTAAGGAGCGAAATCATCTCACGGTTCAGTGGAATCTCCCGATTCTCGTTATTCTTCGCTGCCACAACGGTCAGATAACGCTGCTGAACATTGACATGTTCCCACTTCAGCTTCAGAATCTCTTGCAACCGCATGCCTGTGTTCAATGCGGTAACAACTATTGCCTTCAGGTGCGTGGCACACGCATCAATGAGGTTTCTTCCTTCTTCATGGCTCAACCACCGACAACTCAGCTTCGGCTCAGGGAACAGCTTGACTGCGCGCACGGGGTTTTCGGTGGTCATTCCCCATTTAATCGCAAGGTTAAAGATGCGCTTTAAGCAGGCAACTTCACGATTCACGGTTGCCGGCTTCACCTCTTCCTTTCGCTTGATCTTGTAGCTTTCAATCAAGAACGGATGAATGTCATTGAGTTTGCGCCCGCTGAACTCCTTCAGGAGATGGCCAACGAGCTGCTCGTCACGCTTCCAGCTTCGGCGATTCGCGCGTGACCACGCCAAGAATTCTTTCGCCACTTCGTCGAATTGCGGACTCCGCGCCAAATTCTCAAGTTTGAAGCGCCCTTGGACAATCTCGCCTTTTCTCGCTTCAAGTGCACGTTTCGCAAGCGTTTTATTGGTTCCAACGCATTCGCGAACGCGCTTTCCCTGAAAGTAGTAATCAATGTACCACTTTTCATTCTTGCGGAAGATTCCCATCTCCACCTTCTTCCTGAAGCAAAACATTCATAATTAACAAATCTCAGGTAGATTGTCAAGACATAATTTGTAGGACTTTCGAATTTATACGAGCATTGCTAAGTTAATTTCTTTTGCATGACCTTAAAAGTGAATACCGTTTTGACCGATACCCAATATCCTGTTCGGTCATCTTTTTCCCTTCAATCCAGCGATCAAGGTCTTCGATGTCAAAAAGAAGCCGTCTTCCTAGTTTCACAAACGGCATTCTCCGTTGGCTGACCCAGGCGTAGATCGTGTTTACGCTCACGTTAAGGTAATTGGCAGCTTCCTTGATGTTCAAAAGTCGTCGGCTCATAGCGAAATCAACTTGAAGTTCAAAGGTTGACGGTCTTCATTATTCTCGTTCGCGATCTCATAGTAAGGTAACCATAAAGTTGCAACTTACACTGATAATGGTGAACTTACAGACTGAGAATCTCTCCCATCGCTGGGAGAGCCTGACGGGAGACATAATTCAAGCATGCTATGCAGAGCGACTTGCTGATCTGCTTCATCAAGCTCCCGCGTCTCAAAGAATACCTTGTCGCCAAGACCATCGCTCTCTAGCAATGCTTCATATGGAGCAAAGTAGAAAACATTTCTTTTGGAAATGACCCGTATCGCAGCCTTGCCAATCGAGGCTAACCGACGCAGGGTCGAGGTAATGACCAAAATTTTGAATTGATTGAAACCAAACAGTGATTTGTCGCCGGCCAAGCATTCTAGATACAACTTGAGTTTCTGTACCAAAAGTGAGAGGTTTTCAGTTGCCGCGTCATACTCGACGGCAAACTGGTAAATCCTCGTAGCATTATGCAGATGAATTTCGAACTTAACCAGCGCATCGGGAATTACCTTTGCATTTGGGGACAAGCTCTTCATCTCACGATCCCTCACAAAAAAATGCGTCCTTCCTGATGCATTTTCGACGCCCTGCACGAAAAAGAAATAGATGTCATTGATAGCTAAGAAGTGTTGACGCTGTTGTGGAGGTTTTAACGTAATTCGAACTTGGTCTTCATCCAAGCCAACTTCTTCTATCAAAGCCATGCGCCCTGCCCTACCAAGACGAAGGAGCTGGTCTTCAGTCGAGTTCGGCTGGTAGGAGCTGATGAATCCATGATTGGAGAGTATCTTAAGCCGCTTATTCACCGCATTCCTCGACTTTCCTGGAAAGAAATTCTTCATCACCTGCGAGCTTGATAGCCACCCGCAACAATTCATTGTCCGTAGCATTTCAATGTCCCTGTTCGTGAGTCGCATGTTGTTATCCAGTTTAGAGTGATCGGGTAACACCGCAGTTCAAACATCTGGCCATCCGCGGAACTGTCCCACAGATGGGGCAGGGTCGCATCACGTGACCCGTGTATTGATAGCCGCATCGGCACCGCCACATACCGACAAGAGGAATCTCCTGGTTGCAGTGACTGCAAATTAGAAATGTTCGCACCGAGTTGATAAATCTTCGTATCTGCCAAAGCATGCGAACCGCTCCAATTATCGCGAATATCGGTGACACGAGAAGTACCGCTGAGACTCGAATGCTCCAGGTAAAAGCTGTAACAAACCTCACGATTTTCCTTTCTTACTTGCTTTTTTGGAATAGGAACTTTCAAGAATTCGGATGTAGTCTTTATCGGTTTGCTGCTTGTCAGAATCCACCATAATGTTCTCACGTTTGGTGGCGTGTTTGGCTTTTCCAAACGTCCATAATTCCAATTCTTCTAACTCTTTCTGGATTTTCTCACGCGGCACCATGTTTCCAATTGGAAATGCTTTCTTGAATGCATCGAGATCACTTCTATCACATCCTGCAATTTGTTCCGGTTGAGCAAGTTGTCGCGTTCGTATTCTTATTGCCTCAGGCAGATCGCTCTTTAGCCACAGGTGAGCCACCCGATCGGGAAAGCGTGTCATTTCCTCCAACTGCAACTTGAGCTCCTGATCCTTTGTCAAGAATCGTTGTTGGTCATACGGATGGCGTTTTGAACTCAAGACTGTCCCTGTCACAGGAATCGCATGTTCAATAATTTGAGCATCACGCAAGGTTGAACGAAACAACAGTATCCAGCGAATATTGGTGAGGATTGAATTGATAATATCCCGATCTCGTACCGCCGAAGACAGAGATTGGGTCAAGAGTAAGAAATAGGAACCGAATGCCCTGGCGAGTGTCAATAAATCATTCATGTTTTCTCGCGAGGTGATATGCTTGAAAAGCACTTGGGCTTCATCAAGACACCACAAGTACTTCTGTTCAGTCAATTGTCGCCGGAACACGCTCTGTTGAATGTCATGCAAAATCACTCGAAGCAGGAATTCGCTTGTGCCTCGACTGATGTTCGGTCCAGCCACGTTGATAATGACAAAACAGCCTTCATCTTGAAGGCGCTGGAAATCCGGAGCTGAGGCGGCAGACAGACTTAATCGCACTCCTGATGTCAAAAATAGACTTTCCACACGTTGGCGGATGGCCAGCTTTGTGGCATTCGGCTCAAGGGGAAAGCGGTGCGTAAAGTAGTATCGGAGGCGATCATCCTTTGTCTTTGAAATCAATGCAGCGAGAAAATCGTGTTCAACAAAAAGCCTGTCAAACATGGTGATTGGAAGATTGTGCTGTACGAGAAGCATTAGAGCGTGTCTGAGAATTGATTTCATCCTCGGTGTCAAGCTGGATGAGCCATGATAAATCTGACTGATGGTTTCAATCCGGTTGTTCACAAGCAACTCCGAAGGCATTTTTCCGGCATAGAGGATGTTGTACGGCGTTACCAAATCATTTCTGGAAAAGTCAATGAAGTAGGTCTTGGCTTTCAATAACTCCCTCTCGTCTTCCCCCATACGTTTGGAATAGGCCTGAAGGTAATCAACCGCCTTTGCTGCCAACTCTCCCTTTGCGTCAAGAATGCCAACCGCTCGGTATTTACCTGAACCAAATTGTTCTAGCGCATGAACGAGGAGTAACAAAGCAACATAACTCTTGCCAGCTCCGGTCGCTCCAACAACCAATGAATGATTCGTCAGCACGGACTGCGGGATTGATACAGGGAAATCCCACTCCGTTTCTCCGAAATGAACCTGCGGCCCATTTGTCTTGGATAGGCGCTTGAGCGCGTTTTCGATTTGAACGCGGCTTCTGCCTTCCACGTTAGAAATTTCCTTCAGAACCTCTTTCGCAGCGGTGCGGATTTTCCTTTGAAAGAGCTTCTGCATAATAGTAATGCCGGCCTTACTCATGACTGATCCTCAGAGGAAAAATCTTCAGTCGTTCTGGTGCGTTGCGAAAATGGAACAACAAATTCACGTTCACTCCCTCGCAAGCGACCTTGATCTTTTCCCTTTCTTCCACGATTTCGCCACCACAGCCATCCGTAGAAGCTGCAAACAACCCAACCGGAAGCCAACAAAAAGACTAAGCAGTCAATGACCATACAATCCTCTTCAAATGCATTTCTCGGTACAAACATCAAGGGGCTTCTGTTGGACAGAAGCCCCTGTGATGGTCAGTCGCCCCAGCTTCGCGTCTGCATTGTCTCCTGCCGCGACGCGCTGGACTCACTCATGAACTGCAAGAAGCGAGCCCGCAGGCTTTCCAACCTTGCCTGCCGCGCTGAAGACCTCGTCGCTCGGACTGGTGCGACATCCGTGACTTGCATCGGCACGAACACCACACCGTTCTGGCCATTCATCTTTCGAATTGCCAGTCCGCGTAGCACCGGGTCTTGGGGCAGTCCAAGCTCGTGCGGGGTGCCAGGGTGGGACGACGCGACAACTTGAACTTCGCGATTTGCCATATGCCTCACCTCCTTTCATGGCGATTACAGATTTCACATCTTCGACGATCAGGGGTAAGCCAGAGTATCGAGAACGGCTCACCGAAAAGGCTTAGCCGATTTGAAATATGGATCAGGTTTTTTCCTTCTCGGAGTGCTGAACGGATTGGCTGAGAGAACTCGGTTTCGCCTTGATCGAGTATGGCAATTGCGAGTTTGGCCATCACCTGAGCGATGGTTGAGATGTCGAGGCCCAGGCCCGGCTCGCGATGCAACGTTTCAAATCTCTCCGCATCGAGCTGCATGCAGCAGCGAAAGCAGGGTGTCTCTCGCGTAGCAACACAGGCAAAGCCTTCGGCCGCGCGCCGCATGAAACCGCCATAGAGCAGCGGCCGGTGGCCGTAGAACAGCTCATTGATCCTCAGGATGCATCGTATATCATCTACCGCACAAATGACGAGATCGCCATCCATTATGTCCTGAAGGACGGAGTCAGATAATCCATTGATGTCCTCGCAGAATGCAAGCACTCGAAGGTGAGGAAATCCGGTTTCTAAAACCTGTTTCAGCGCATTCGACTTTCTCATTCCCAGATGGTTGTGAGTGTAGATCGTTCGACCGCCGACGACGTTTGAAGATTCTACAACATCGGAGTCGACCACCCTAAGCTCGCCGATAAGATGGCTCAGGAAGTAAGCGAGCCACGAGCCCAGGCTACCGGCGCCATACAGAGCAACCCGGCGCTGTCTCAAGGTTGTCGCGTCTACGATGGAAGCTATCCGCGAGAAATCGGCTATCGGAGCAGCAGAGTGTTCCGTAAGCAATCGCCGGCCTCCGCGGAAAGAACCGGCATCAACCTGCCCGGCTCGCGCATGGAAGTACCGAACGAGCAACGCCAACACGACCACGACCATCGCTCCAAGGTAAAGTATCGCGACCAGCTTCATCTCTTTGTTATTCTCCCTATCCTCGGATAGATCATTGGATTATCTTTAAGCTTTCTGAAATGGCTTTCAATTTCAGACGCCTCGCGCAAGGAGCCAAAGGTAAAGCCGCCTTCAGCACCGAGAATGCTGATGCGATGCGGATCTCCGTTTTCAACGAACTTGACGCCAAGACCATACTGCTTAAGCTGTTGCCGGAGAGTCACCGCCAATTTCGACTGCTCTGGCTCGTGCAAGGCAATGATATATGTCCGGTGATACAAAGCGTGTCTCACGAGCCTGGAAGTTCGCACGGCAAGCGTAAAAACTTGGTTCATGATGGCGGCCTCATGGCCAAAAAGAATGGAGGCTGCTTTGTCTCCATAAATATCCCAAAGACGCTGTTCAGCAGTCCATAATAATAGCGACCGCGAATCATCGATCATGCGCTTAACCAGTACCTGAACAGCGACGGCACCATTTCCCTCAAGGCATTTCTTCCAAAACGCCTCTAATGCCGTGGGACGGTCACCGGCGGCGTAGTCGCTGTACCATGCTTCGAGTTCTGTTTCTGTCAAGAGATAACGCACATGCCGCTGAGGATTGAAGAGAGCCGCGCGAATGGACTGCCATTGTTGCCCAAAGCCTGAGTGAGCAATTCGAAGCTCTTCGATAATGCTCTGAAGTTTAGTTTCCCTCTCTTCCAGTGCGGTAATCGTTTGCGCCCAAAAGTTCGCTTCTTCTTCCAGATAAATACGCAGACCAACGTCATGGTAATAGCGGGAAAGCAATGGTTCTATGGTCTCAGGCGGTGGAAGCCGGCGCATGAACATCAGCCAGGTACCTGGGATCGCGCTCAAGACGACCGTTGCGAGCATTAGAGTTATTGGAAAGAACGAACCTAACACGAAGCCGACTATCACAAGTCCGAGAAAAATCGGCACGCGAATAAAAAGATTTGCAGAGAGCAGGTACGCCGGCAGCCAGTGGTAGCGCCTGATCAACTCATTGATACGTGCAAGAGATTGCTGGCCGGCAGATTGCTGGGTTTCAATGGCTGTTGAAAGTGTCTGTTGTTCATCGCGAGCTGCTTGATGCGGCTCGGAAACGAGAGTTTTCATGTGCACAACTCGACCGATTGTGTGCTGGATGCCATACTGCTGAACAGAACGAGACAGAATGCGCTCTGCATTAGTTCTTACCTGCTCGAGCCGCGCTGCGAAAAACTCTCGGTGGCTGCCTCGCCCTTCTTCAAGAAGCTGCGTTAAGGTTCCACCTGCCAGTTCCCCCACAATCCGTTGATAGTGGCGTGCATCGCTGTTATATGCTTGCGCCATCAATTCGAATTGATGATTCATTTCGGCTACGAAGCGTTGATCGTGGTGATACCCTGGTAGCGCACCAACGAGATCGTCGATTGAGCTGTCGTCATCTAAACTTGAGGCTGGGGGCGTCAACTCATAGCTTGAAATGAGTTCTGCAGCCTTTCGCTGGGCCATCATTTCAATGATGCGTTCGCGCGGAAACTCCAGCGCGGCTGCGCCCGTTCCGAGCAGCCCTGCCATGGAATCGATGGTTCTGTTTTCTCTCATATTCACCTGCCATTGGATTGGATTCAGTGACAAGGACTTCGTTTGCCAGCATTGACAGAAAGTCGACGCCGGCTCCGCCGAGGCCGGTTTGCCAAGCAAGCTCGACCATCTGGTGAATGACATTCTCATAGGAGAGTAACTCCCTATCCTGGCCCGGTCCAAAAAGCACAAGAAAATCGAACAATCCGGACAGTTCACAGTTTCGAATTTTTCTGCCTTGAAGCACGGGCATTGTGTATGCATCACCTCGCATTTTAGGACTCATCGACAGCAGCAAAGCATGGTTGATCGCCATAGCTCTTGACATTCTTTCTTCGTCGATCTCGTACACCGACGCCAAGGGTACAAGCCCGATGATGGTTGAAGAAGGCATCGAGCCTTGAGACTTAATGCTCCGCAGGATTTCGCCAATCCGCTGGCCAAACCCAGGACCGGTACCGCCACCGCTGCCAAAAATCACATACACAATCGAGCGCTGGTGAACCGCGTAACCCTGCTGCGAAAGTGCCTGGCCGAGCATACCCAAACTGCCAAACCCTTGCCGAAGGAATCTCCTCACCTTTGATTCGATCTCGTCATGATACAACACGCACAAGAGACTTGAGAGAAAAGGCAATTGCGACATGCCGCTTTCTGTATCCTTAATAGTGGGTATCAACAAACCAGCGTCCTCCAAAGCCTGACGATCAGCCGGATCAGTTAGCCGCGACGCTAGGTGTTCTTTGGGGTAGAATTCCTGGAGTTGGCGAAAATCTCGATTGCCGGCGTACAATGCCTTTTCATCAGTATCGTAGTGTCGCAACATGGCAATCAGCAGATCGGCGAGAGTCTTCGGCAATTCCAGCAGACGAGCGATGTAATGCTTCAGGAAATCATATCCGACCCCGCCGCATCCGACAACAAGCTGGGGTACAAACCAGGTGGGTGTTTGTGATTGTGAGGTCATGTGTTTTCCTCCCTTATTATCCGAGCTCCGATTTCTCTTTGATGATGCATCAAACTGACTTACTTCAAGTTGAAGCGGCGTCGTTACCACGGGCTTTATGTATAAAGAATCGCATCCTGTGGTTCGTTTGCTTTTAGTTTTTATTGCTCGAGCCGTTAGAACGACGAACCACCAGATGAACAGACTCTTCGATATCCACCCGGTCACCGTTTTTCAATACAACGCCCCGTGTTACAGTCTTGCCGTTGAGAACCGTTTCAGCATGTAGCTTCAGCTTCAAGGACTTATCGCAGATAAACTCTACAGCTACCGGCGGCAACGACGGAACTCTGATCTCTCCGGCGGAGCCAACGGCCAGCCTGCGGTTTGGATAGATGACAAACTCCTGTGTGCCAGTGGAATCGCTTTCAAGCATGATCGACCAAGACGTTGCTTGGGTACCCGTGACAAACCGTCTCCGGCACACCGCCTGTACGAGTATCGGTGTCGTCACTAGTAAGACACCTCCTACAGAGAGCATGATGAGTTTGGCAATCGGCAATCTCCGTCTCGGGCGGAGCGCCTCTGATAAGTCGTATTCAGTGGCGATTGCATGAAGCCGTTCCAAAATACTTGATGAAGATCGAAGATCAACCGCGGCCCCTCGTGCGCCCGAGTCAGATCTTACGAATCCTGTGCTGTCAACAGTGCCAATCGACGCAAGCGCCTCGGGAGAACTGATCACGAAGAGATCGATATTTTTCGGGACCCCGACGCGAAGCTCATCAAGGCCGATGTCTTTGAAGCTCGGCCGTGGATCGCTTAGCTGGTCGGTGAAGACCAAAGCGACGTAACGATGCAATGGATCCTTTCGAATCTGCTGTAACGCCTCCAATGCCGCAGCAAAATGTGTCCATTTGCCTTTGGCCGTAAGTTGCGACATGATTCTTCGAAATTCGTCACGAGTCGAAGCGTTCAGTCGATCTGAGAAAAGGACTTTACTTTGTTCATGGAACGTGGAAAGGATAACCTCTGAGGAGTCGGGCAACGTTGCCACAAATGTGGATGCGGCATCCTTCAGCGCCCGCAAAATCGGCTTCATCGAACCACTGACATCGATGATGAAAACGTAGGATGGTTGGTGGTTGTGGCGCGTTGTCTCCTGACCAGAGACATCAAGAGAATTCAACGCTAACAAAATGACCACCAGTCGGTAGTAGGAGCGAGACTTGATCATGAATTCCTCCTTACTTAAAAATGTTCTTGTGCCAACCTTAGGCCGATTCTGCCGTGCGCAAGCGGCGTTCGGATATTAGAACGCCCTGCACACCCGCCCATATGCCAAGCCCCAACGATAACGCCTGAACAAATCCTACGCGAACAACTGCCCATTTCAAAACCTCAAAGAGTGCTTCGAGTTGCTGCAAGTTGAATCTGACTTCGACAAAACCAGAAAGAACAACCAGGGCATCAACTAAAATGACAAGCCCGATGAAGAGCAGAATGATGCGGCGGAGTTGCAGGAGCAGACGCCCGACTGCCCAGCCGAGAAGAACCCAGAAGCCCACCTTCCCAACAGCAACCCAGATGGGATTCAAAGGTGTGGTGCCATCTGCCGGCGATTGATCTTGTCCAGCACCGTCACCGGTCTGCGTCTGACCATCGCTGGTAGCAGAACCGTTGCTTCCGTTGCCATCACTGGACATCAACGCGGGACCACTCATCGTAGCCAGAGACATGAGAAGGGCGAGCGACGAAGAAAGAGCGATTGCAATTAGTAGTCGCATGTTGCACCTCCCTATGAATTCATGAATGTCACTGAGGCAAACGTAGAAAACGCTCGCCGGTTTGGTCCAAAGAAAAAGCCCCGCCGAAGCGGGGCCGCGAGTAGAGCAAATCAGAGATGTGCCCGACGCTTTAGCGATTTATTTTGCGTGGCCGCAATTTGTCGATTAATATGCCACGGGTGAAATGGCCTGAGAAAGAACCTGACTCAATGTAACAAAAGAAACGCCACGCGCAATTAGCCAACATTAGCGAATCGCCGCGAGGAATGGAGGATTCACGGGCTTAGCAGCAGAAAAATGATTCTTGTTTCGGAATTCAGTAGCAGGGGATCTGGGAGAAGGTAGCAGGACCAACAAGTAAGTGACGTAATCGCCTTGTACTTGTGCGTAGTCGGTTATGATATACGATGCCCTTTCTTGTTTGTTTATTCGCTATACATTCAAAACAATCTTTTGTGAATCTTCAATCTTCGAACCTGCGAGACGCAAAGTGTTCTATGGACGACGCTCATAGGTGTTAACTTTCTCCTCCTGCAAAAAAATCGCATCTTGATTCGTATCCCTTTTATAATCCTCCATGAACTTAAGCAGCTTCGACCTGTTGCCCGGCGCATATCGTGTCAGAACGTAGACAATTGACTGAGAATCCTTGTGAAATTTCAGGCTGTCCCACCAGTATCCCAAACCTTCCCAAATCGTTGCTCCCCCAAAAGCTCTGCAGATACGCTCAAAATACTGCCTCTTGATTTCCATATTCTCTATTTTCTCTTCATCGGTTATTGGCTTCTCATCCTGAGGTTGGTTTTTGTCAGGAAGCAAGAGAGTGTAACGGGCATCATACTTGATCTGCATCTGCTGCTCAAAGATCCCCTTAATCTGACGCAATCTCTCAAAACTCAACGGCTTTACCCAGAAATCATCGAAATCTATGCGAAAGTGCTTCTTGAGTTCACGAAACACGAGTTTGTTCTTCAATTCTCCAATGCCTGAAGGAGAAAGGATAATGACTGGAATCTCTCCATGTTGCCTCCGGATATCTTTGAAAAGCCTTGTGCATGAATCCGATTCTCCGGAGTCATTTGCGAAGCTGTCAAGGAGAATAAGGTCATAGTGGCCGTCCTCAATGGCAGAGATTAACTGAGAAGGTATATTGTCCTCAATAATTCGATGCTCAAACTTGATCCACTGCGCGGAAAAGTAATCACGGACATTCTGTGTGATTTCGCGGTACTTTTGTTCTGGCGTCTTTGGTTCATCGTGACTACAGCGGAAGGCAGCAACGAGCTGCAGGTTCGCTTGGTGAGCAGGTTCCGTTTCAAGCATAAGAACCTTCTTCCAGTATAGTGCTTCTCCAAGTATAGAGCAGAAATCTCGCTCATAATTCTCAATTGGCTTGGTGACATAATAGTCGGCGCCGTGGGCAAGCGCTTCAAATTGCCTGTCATTTCTTCCACTGATCACAACAATACGAATTCGTGGAAACTCGAATCTGAGTCTTCGAATAATCTCAATTCCTGCTTCTTCATCCAAGCCAAGAACAAGATCAACGATAACAACTTCAATTCGCAGAGATTGATTCTGTCTTTTCTTGATTTCCTCGATCATAGTATCTGCCTGAAACTCCTCTCCGTGTGTAAGGATGACTATTTGTTGTTCCCTCAATCCCATTCTCTTGATCATCTCGGCTCGATATTCAGACGCCGTTTCAGCCTCGTCTTCGATTATCACAACACCAGTTTTTCTGAAGATGTTGGGATCGAGGAAGCTCTTCACCCTCGTTGCATACAGCGAGTAAAGGTTGGAATAGAAGGCAACAGACTCTTGCAGATGAACTATTTTCTCCCTTGTATCGATAGAAAGAGGAGAAGAAGGCTTAACCTGCACTCCTTGCATCATGGGTTCAAGCAATTGACGAATCTTACGAATGACGTCTGCCAGATGACTGTTAGAGAGATCAATGCCACTTACTTTGGCTTCAATTTGATTGTTAAGGTTCTCAATTCTTTGCGGTGCTTGCTTCAGTCTCCCAAAATCATTCTGCTGAAGGCTGCCACGAATATCGTGTCGAAAACTACTGACAAACTGTTCGGTCAAGATTTTGAGGCGCGTATGGTAGGTATCGAGTCCCACATTCACTTCGTCGGGTTCTGCGGACAACAGACTTTGCATCCCTACGGTCATTACGGATCGGATCGTTTCGCGACTCTGAGCGACATTGACGTACAAAGATCGAGGATGATTGTAAGGAATGTCAAAGATGCTCTGGCCAAATCTGGCAAGAGAGTAGGCTGTAAGCTGCTTCTTATTAAGTGGTGAATAGATAATGACGGCAAGAGTCAAAGCGGCCGGCAGTTGGTTTCCAATTGCCTCGTTTGCTAGGCTACACCCTCGCAAACTCCATACTAAATCAATTCCTTCAAATCTCGCTCGTAGGAGTTTGCCGAGATGAGCATTAACGAAAAGTAATGTTGTACCGTTACTCAACGAAGAAATTAGGGAGGAAAATCTTTCTGATAGTGAGGAAAAGTTTGCTGAATTTATTTCGAAGTAGCTATCAATTCCAGACAATGAAGTGACCGTCGTGTCGTGACGGTCTTTGAGTAAATCCTTAAAGAAATGGTAAGCAGCGGGAATATCATCAACAACCAAAATCTGTTTGGTGTTGTTATTCACTATCCCCTCCCCAAGCCCAGATCAGTACTCTGGGCTTATTTTGTGGAAGAATCTACATCACTTCAAAATGCTTATTACACTCGCACGGAACAGAATGCAAGCAAGAAAATGAAAGAGGCTACGCGATGGGAAAGCCATATTTGAGTTTGCTCTCTTTGCAAAACTTCCTAAGCCATCGAACTTCTTCGGCGAGCAGACCTTCGCCAGCGTTTTTGAACTCATCCGGTTTTATTCCCAGTGCGTTGCAATAGGTGCGAAACGCGCCGCTATGTATTCGAAACGGATTGTCATAATTCATGTCTGGCTCTTCTTCATAGCCCAAGAACGTCTCAACCTCGTGCCACCGTCCGCCGCACAGGAATATTTGAGAAAAGATGACTCGGCGGGCTGCAAGAATATTGACGATTTGCACTTCACCGGATTTCACAATCGGCAATCTTCTGGCGAGAGTGCCACCGGCTGCGAAATCAGCCTGCAATAGAAGTTGCACTTCCTCATTGATTTCATTTTCTACGCGCTGCCAATCATGATGATCAGAAAAACGTATAGCGAAGTAGGCTTGCTTATATTTGTCCCACGATGCATGGCTGGGGAAGCTGGTTAAGGATTCCCTCATTTCCTGTGCTGCTTCACGAATCTTAGCAACGAACTCATCGACTTTGTCATCCTTGCTTTTCTGGAGCCACTCTTTAGAGAAGAAACCATTAAATCGATACTTCAAGAGAATCGTATTTGTGATTTCATCAAGATCATCGACCTGGGTGATGACAAATTGTGGAAGATAAGGTTTCAAGCGTTTGATCTCCCAATAGATTTTCCCACCCTGCATCGGCTGCGTGGTCCGACCGTCCTTTTCGTAAAGGCGCCAATCAATCAGTGCCGTGTCACATTCGTCAGGAACATCGGCAATTATGGCATTGAGTAAGGATTCTCCATCAGCAAAGATAGAAACCTCGATGTCATAAGAAGCTAATCTTTTTTTTATAGCTTTCTGCCAGAAAGCCTCGTCATCAACGAGCCACGCGTGAATCATGGGCATCGCGTCTCCTGATGATCATCTCGTGGCAAAATGAGTTAAGAGGTCAGGATGTAATTAAACCTTGAAGAACTGCTCGCTCAGATTGTAATAAGTCGCTAAGATGGAACGTATTCGATCTGTATTAATCTTAGGCTGCGTTTCTCCGTCATTCTGTATTTCACAAACCAACTGACTCGTTTCCTTTCTCAGTCGTTCGATTTGGAATTCCTGATGAAATCGCTCTGGTACGAGGGCAACGATCTCCTGTACTAGACGATCTATCTGGTCAGCTACATTGTAGTGTGTCGTTGGATATTCCTCAGAGTCCACTACCGATAGCAGGTGTCGAAGATCGTGTTTGGCCGTCCGAATGAGGCCGCCAAGACAACCATATCCTTGAATGATCTCATCAAGATCATCATCGGTTTCGATTGGTTTTGCTTGTTCTACTATGTTGATGATGCTGTTGGGATTTATCATCTGACAATAATAATGCCCAGGGCCCACGTAAAGAATTCGGTTTACCGGAATGTTTAGAAATGCCTCCTGGCTGAGGGGAGAATACACAACAACTGCCTCCCGCCTCCGCCACTTCGTGCGAAGTTCTCTGCGAAGAAATCGCATCCCAAGGAAGTTACTTCTCAGGTCTCCGCTATTGAATCGGATATGTGCGTTAAGCAGAACTATGGTATTCTCTGGACTGCGAGATTGAAGCCGCTCGAAGATCTCTTCGTGTTGCCTTAGATGTTCAATTTGAATATACGAAAATGTCTTGGATAGAAGATCTACGACGGGTTTGGGATCAAGATCTTCGATAAACAAATAGTGTTGCAGATACTTGATCATTCGATTTCACTTAAATACGGATAGCGGTCAATAAGCTCTTCTTCTGCAAATCTAAAGAAATGATTATTAAGATCGACTAAATTTGCTTCACGTTGGTTTACATCCCATTCTCGAATTTTTTTCTTGAGTTCCTCCCATTCTCTCCGCTCCGATTCGGAAGCGCTGTGCGTAATATCAGATTCGTGCTTCTCTATCGCTGCTTCAGCACCAGAGTAATTGCCCATTGCGAGGTTTAGTGTTACATCGAAATAGGCTTCCAGCTTAGACCCAACGAATAACCAACTCCATATTCTGTCGAATAATTCTGTATCCCAGCGTTCTCGTGTTCTAGGTAGTTCTTGATAGATAAATCCACCGACATGTGAATACTCTGCCCAACTCATCAGGCTAAGATCAACTCTTATCTGAGAAACAATATTGCTGAAAAACTGTTTCCAGTATTTCGCTTGTGGTCCCAAGGGGAAAGGTCCCTTGTGGATCACCATCTTTTTTTCAAACCGCTCAAAGGAGACAATAGCTTTTCTAACATGCTGAATGAAAGCGGCGTAAGCTTCGTCAATTTTGCCTTGATTAACCAGATCGGCTATCAAACACCCCCGAACAACAAAGATAACATCATTGCCAGCCTCTGCCTTCCGGATTAAAAAGTGCTGGTTAGAGCCATTCCAAACGTAATGATATTCGTCTTCGTTGCTTCCTGCTTGAGCACACATTCGAGTGCAAACAATAAGAAGGCGATGTGCCATTACTCACCCCTTCTTGTCAGTTTCATGACCACAGTTGCGAATCTTAGTTTAGCCACGTCAGGGCCGAGCAAACCTTGCTCCAAGATAGGAAACGGTAAAAACTTGATAGGTTTGTATTTCTGGATTTCAGGAGGAACTCCTCGTCCAGAATCAATCACAACAAAAGGTATCTCCTTAGACAGGGCTCCGAGAAATCTATATTGTTCATCTTCTGTCTTGAAATGAGTTTGAAGCACTCCCTGATGGATGATTATCATATCAAATCTACAGTCAAATCCATAACGGCTATAGTGGTCATTAATCACTCCACTATATTTTAAGCACAGACCATCATTCGCATCCGCAAAAGGCTCAGCTTTAAGCTTGAGAACTGGAAATTCTACTTTAGATTCTTCTTTTTCAACTTGTCCATGTAGTGGCTCTGGCTCTTTATCGTAGCCAAAGTGAGTGACAATGAAAATGCCGGCTTCAGCGGCACAAAAACCTCTTGGTGTATTGTAAACTATTTCACCTACTCTTTCAGCTATACGCTCATCAATTACGAGAATGCGAAGTAGGCCAGCTTCGGCTAACTCAAAAGGGTGAGGTGTAATATTAATGATCTCTCCACCTTCATCATCCATCTTCGGTATAAAAAATAAAACAAAGTCCGGATTTTGTTTTTCAATCCGTTCGTAAAAGTGAAACTCATAATTTAGTTTCTCTTGCAGCCCGCCATGTCTATCATAGACAATCTGTGTTAAAGCCCGTTGCTCAAAACGATCGGTAAAATCTCCATCGATTTTTCCTTTTTCCCCTGCCCAAACCACGAGTTTTACAGGATGTTGTTTTATATTGAAAGAATTTGCAAAATCAAGCCATTGTTTGGTAGGAGGCTGATTTTGATCCAATTGCTGAAGATAGACGTGAACATGAGCCTGCCTCTTTTCAATTTCCCATCTTCCAAGCCATTCAACCCATACGGCTTCCATAATTTTATGAGAGAGGTTTTTGATATTTTCGCTACTATTAAACAAGTCAAGCCAATGCGCCCTAGTGCACAATTGCACTCCATTCGGTAACAAGTTCCTGAGAGCCTCATCTCCTATTGCTACCACACGGAAGGGCAGATACGGAATGAGTTTGTGAACTTGTTGACTCGCTTTGCGAATATCGGCCGTGCTCCTTAAATCTAAAAAGGCAATCTCGAAACTGGCAATAGGCTGAAATTTTCCATGAGTGAATTTTTGAGCATCCTTTAACTGATTTTCCAAATCGTCAATTTCTGTAAAGATCCATAAGCCATGCCCTTTAAATTCTGTTATGCGTTCCTTATCGAGAGGGTTCGAGAGAAGAGCGCAAAGTTTTTTTGGTTTCATCAACCGAAACTGATAAACAAGCCGCGCTTGAGCATCTCCTGAAGTTGGTTCGTCGGCAACAAGATTTCCGTCGAGGATCTCCCAAGCTTTCTTGGCTTCAAGGAATTGCTCTAACCGCATCCAATCGGTTGAGCCGGCCAGTAAAGCAGCGTCGACTTTCATTTCAGAGATACCCCATGCTTGTGGCTTAATCTCTCCCGTTTTTGTAATTAGCGGTGTCTGAATAATAGTAGCCATGGATTCATATAATCTTCTATGAGAATCTCCGTCTACGCTGAATTCCATCTCGCTGTCAGGGTCGGTTATATTGTCCCAGATTTCTATTGAATAAAAAAGGTCCTTTTCCTTTTCGTCTTGTGGTTCTGAAACTCGCATTCGGATTTCAACATTTTTCGATGGCTTTTGGTGCTTTGCAGTGTTACGAATGAGGTTCTCGAGAAACCCATAGAAAGCATGCTCTCCAAGGGGCCCCGGCAGTTCAAATTCCACATCAAGTTCTTGATGCAATAGCTCTACAACTTTGGACCGTGACTCAGAATTAATACTACTGATTTGTAAAACGTCTGGCATTTTCGGAGTAAGGTGGTATGGATGAGGAGAATGTTGATGTGCGTTACAGTGGGCGCTATATGGAAACCCCACGAAAGGATATTTTATCGAATATGCATGGAAGGCTCCTGGGGCACATGAGAATACTGCTGACAACTCATACACAGTATCATCGATCTCACGAAATACACGAATCTTCAACCTGTTCTGGGTCAAATCTAGATATTGTATACCTTCATTAGCAGCAATATTATCCATGAAAAGTGTGTTTTGAACCAGGCCTAAAATTACATCTCTGTAAAGCATCATTCGCTTTGTTGTAACGAGTGGTTCCGTGAGTATTTCCGCAATAAAAGATTCCTTTTCGGAAATATATTTGTCCAAACGATCTTTCAAAACCCGAATGATTTTCCATTCTGGCTCTTTTAATTCTCCTTCATTCCGGAGTTTCATGATGACTCACCTTTAGCTTCGAGGCTCCTTAATCGACGCAGCACTTCCTCTAACCCAGTTCTTGGCCTAATATGACTATCATGATGGTGAGCTTTGTTTCTGGCTATTATTGCGGCAACTGCTGATGAAGACGCATGCACGGTTTCAAAGTGTTGATGAAATGTCTTCTGCACTGAAGATAATTTAGCACTCAGAAGAGTCAAAATTACATAGAAGCTAACGTAATCAATTGTCGTTTTGGGGCCTAACAGAACTAGGCAGCCACCATCTTGAAGCGGTTGAGAAAGCCAGATAGGCTCGCTTTCATGAATGTTGGACGAGTTAAAGAGATAACTCAGCTCATTATCATTGGCACCTACATTCAGCAACAGCACATACATAATAGCCATGGTTTTGTGAAAGTCGATAAGAGTGTTCTGGAGATTCTTGGTGTCAATAAATCTGTAGTTTAGTGTCCTAAGCATTTGGCATATGTTCTCCGTATATGAAAGGTCAGAAAGGTCATGTAATAGATTCTTGGAGAAGTCTTTAATCAAGCGATCTATTCGCTCGTTCGTCTCGAAGTCTAAAGGCACTGCAAAATCTCTTACTTTCAAAAGCTGGTGATTAATGTAATCATGACCCTCCAGAGTGAGGTAATTGGTTACGTCAATTGAGAAACTTGAAAGTGTTTGGAAGGCTCTAAATTTTCCAGGCAAAGTGATTCGAATTAAAGGAATACGACCCAACTCAACTTGCCAATCAAACTCATCACCACACAAAAAAGTCAGTATGAAACAAGGAGATTTGACACCATCGAAAATGAATTTCGTCGTCCCTGGAATTTCCAACTTCTTCTGCAACCATAGATACCTTAAAATATGCGGCCTGGTACCTGGATCCGTGATAAATGAGATATGTCTGTTCCAGTCCTTCCGTAAATCATTCCATGCAATCGTGAATAGTAGTTTCAAACTATTGTGTACAAACATCTCTCGATGCAAATCAAGGACATCATCAATATCTGATGCAAGGATTTGTTCATATGTTTGCTCATCGAGACTCACCTTCCATGGTTTTGCAGATAGATATGAGAGGACATCAAGCAAGCCAATATCATCATTCAAGCCAGTCATACTTTTCTCCTCTATCATAAAACAATATAAGGAAATTGCAGCCTTTGCACTGTACATTCGCATTCATAATTTCAAGTGCCAACTCAAGACCGACTAAAGATGTAAGGCCTACGGAGTAACCCATCTTAAACCTAAGGTGTTTCGCGCGCTCTAACCGAGGTTCATCGATTAGCCTAACTTCATCAACTATTCTTGAAAACTGGTAGTTGCTATCATGAATAAATGGAAACGATATTCCGTACGCGCCTGTACCATATAATTTATGAGGAGAACACGGCTTCTTTGGAGTGTCTGGATATTTTACTTGGAATCCAATGGGAGCAGATTCAGTCTCGAATGCGACTACTCTGAGATTGCCAAAGCGTTGCTTTAGAGGTCTCGCAGAGCCAATTATCGTTGCTCCATTGCCAACTGCTGCAATAAAATAGTGAAGCTGACTAATTCCAAAAGTGCGCTTCAATTGAACAGCGCACTCATCACCGATGTGTTTGGTACCTTCAAGCGTCTCCTTTCTTCGAGAATGGTTAGGACAATAGACTCTGCGAGACAATAGCTTCGCCGAAATTAGCTCTTCTCTAAGAAAATGAACTGCACCTTGCAAATACTTCTTGCGATATGGGGAGACATCAATTTCCGCGTTCCGGTTCAATCTCCTGATATTTTCAATAAAGCCGGCCGGCAAACCATCAGGTAGGATAACCCTGCACTTGAAGCCCAACTTATGACAAAACCAAGCAAAACTTGCTCCGGCGTTTCCACTCGAAACCTCAACCAAGTAATCTGGACGCAAAACTGTGAGCTCCTCTATGTCCTTCTTGAATAATTCGAAATAAACTCTATCGTAATGTGATCCAGAAGGATTGCTCATCTCTGCTTTTGCAAATACTCTGTTGCCGTTGGGAAAACTACCTGGCCAGACTTCATGCAGAGCAGTGGAGCCTATTCCATGTCCAAGTTCTTCAAGAATTTCATTCTGTTTTCGTACATCAAGGGGCATACGACATTCCGTGGAGTTATTGTCTCCATATTGTCACAAATTTTCCCTTATGAGCTTCCTGGACTGCAAGGGGCTTATTGATCACATCTCCATTCTCATCAAAGCTGACACTTTTATTGACCCCTTCAAAACTCCTGACACTGTCAATACATTCCTTTAACTCCTTACCATTTCTACTGCCTTTCTCGAAACAAGAAACAAATACCTTTATCGCATCTGCCGCGTGAGTTGCCGCCCAATCTGGGTCAACGCTATAACGGGCTCGGAATTTGTCCACGAATGCTTTCTGCGAAGGTGTTAATGCTTCTACATCAAAATCATTTACGAGTGCGGCAGCAAAGCCATCAGCGGCATCACCGGCAATTTCAAAGAGCTTCACATGGATTGAGGAACTGGTCCCCAGGATTTTTCCTTGATAACCAGATTGCCGCAATTGCTTAACCATGCGAGCCGTGTCCTCATAGTAGCCAACAACATATACTGCTTGGGGGTTGGCTTGCTTAGCCTTAGTTGTAATTGCACGAAGATCTATGTCGCCGCTGTTATAGGCTTCTTCAATCGTTACAGCGCCTCCCAATCCAATAAAGCGGATCTTAAATGCATCTTTCAAGCCATTCCCATACTCGTTATTCAGATGTAGAATCCCGACATTCTGGTACCCCTTTTCATGTACCCACTCTGCAAAAACCTTGCCTTCATATAGATCACTCGGCCACACTCGATACACAAAAGAGCCGGCATTGGATACCGCGGGTGCAGACGAACTGATTCCCATCAGAATTACACCGTATTGGTCAGCTAATGGGGCCATGGCGAGGACAGTCGAACTAATCATATCGCCTAATATGGCGGGTACATGATCGATATCGACAAGTTTTCTAAATGCAGATACGGCAGTTTTGGGGTCTCCTTTAGAATCTTCGTAGACTACGCTTAACTTTTTCCCATCGATACCTCCAGCACCATTGATCTCATGAGCTATCATGTCTATTGCCTTGCGCGCATTCTCACCCCACAGTGCATTATCACCACTCAAGAGTAATACAGAACCAATCTTGATCTCATCACTCTTTTCCAATCCACTCTTAAACCAATATCCTGCACCCCCGATGATGAGTATAGCGGCGATTATCGCCAAAATTCTTTGATTGCGTGACATAATCTTCTCCTTATCTCAACAACAAGTTTTGTTAATTGTCGTTGATGTTAATTGATTGTTGATTCATCTTCAATTGATTTTCCAAAAAACATCTGCTCCAGTTTCCCGTTCTGCAAAATTTCAGCCGGATGCCCTTCGCTATGAGTCTTTCCGTCCTTCAAGAGATAAACTCTGTGGCAGATTTTCACGGCTTCGCGAATATTCTGTTCGATCAACAGAATGCTGACTTTTTCTTCTTCGTTAATTCTCTTCAACGTCTCAAACACCTCCTTCGCTAAAGCTGGTGTGAGTCCTCCCGCAGAGGGTTCATCCAAAAGCAGCAGCTTTGGTTTCTGCAATAGAATCATTCCCAAGGCTAACATCTGTCGTTGCCCACCGCTGAGGAGTCCTGCGCGTCTAGACTGCAACTCTTTGAGCTGGGGAAACAGATCAAATATCCTTTTCAATCGGTCTTTCAAGTTTTCTTCGCCCAGACGATGTCCCGCGACTTGGAAATTCTCTTTCACCGAAAGGCTGGGAAAGACTTCGCTTCCTTGCATCAGGTAGGCGATACCCTTTTCAACATGCTTGTGCGGCTCAAGCCTAGTAATGTCCTCTCCGTTGAACACGACCTTTCCGCGCTTGGGCTTCAAGAGACCAGAAATTACCTTGAGCAGGGTTGACTTGCCAGAACCATTGGGGCCAATCAGGGTAACGATCTCTTGGGTCTTAACCTGTAGAGAAGCGCCTTGAAGGATCTCTTTTTTGTTGTAGCCGGCTACAACATCCTGTATTGACAATATACTATCATTGGATTCCATAGTCAAATTCCTAAGTACACCTCCCTTAAGAGTGGGGCCCGCGCTACCTGATCTGGGATTCCAGCAAGCTCAATCCTTCCCTTATCCATCAGACATATCCAATCAGAAATCTCAAAGACAATACTGAAGTTGTGTTCAATGACAATGACGGTTCTTCCTTCTTTAACAATCTTCCGGATGACTTCTAAAATGGTATCAACCAAATGAGGATGTATCCCTGAAGTGGGTTCATCAAGTAGAAGAAGCTGAGCATCATTGGCCAAAAGTCTGGCAACGGCCAAGAGCTTCTGTTGACCGTAAGAGAGATCTCCTGCAAGTGTCCGTTCTTTGCCAGAAAGTCCAACGAACGCAAGCCAATGATGAGCCTGCTCACGATTGTGCCGTTCAAACTTGTTGACGGCTGGCACAAGAAAGAAGTTACTCAAGATTCCTTCGCCTAGATTTCTTTTCTTCGCCAACAGCACATTATCGAGGGTGGTTAATTTCTCAAAAACTCGCACATCCTGCCACAACCTGCCGATGCCTCGTTGCGCTCGTTGCCATGGCGTAAAGCCATTGAGAGGTGTTCCATGATAAAAAATCTCACCATGTTCCGGCAGAAGCAATCCTGAGATGACATTGAAGAGTGTTGTCTTGCCCGCGCCGTTAGGTCCAACCAAGCTGGTGATCCTGCCTTGCTCAAAAGCAAGCGAAAGATCATCGAGTGCCTTTAATCCGTCGAAGGACTTAGTAATGTGTCGAAGTTCAAGCAGCGCCATACGCACAAGATGTTATTCGAACTGGTACGTTCCGGCAATTCCTTGAGGCCGGAATCGCATCATAAGAATAAGGAGCAATCCATAAATGATGAGCCGAACTTGCGGCGCAACCGTGTCTGGAATCGCCAAGAAGCGAAGAACTTCCGGGAGCAGAATCAGAAGCACGGCGCCCATAAGAGGCCCTCGCACGTTGCCTGTTCCCCCAATGATGGCCATCGAGAGCATCAATATCGATTCGTCGAGATTAAAGCTTGTTGGGTCAATGTACGTCACATATGTTGCGTAAAGCGCACCAGCAGCGGCTGCCAAACCAGAAGCCACCACGAAACTCTTCATCTTGAAACTGGCAACATGCTTGCCTAACGTGAGGGTTGCCAGTTCGTCATCGCGAATAGCCTGCAAAACCCTTCCAAATGGCGAGATCATCAGTCGATATAGAATGGTAAGGACAATAAGGGCGATGATCAGACTAAATACAAAAAAGGAGACGAGTGAGCCAATCTCATAGCCAAAGAGTGATGGCTTGGGAATTCCAGGGATGCCATAGGGACCGCGAGTGAGACTGATCCAATTATGAAGAAGAGAGTAAACGATGACCTGAAATCCAAGGGAAGCCAGCACAAAGTAATCTCCGCGAAAGCGTAAGGATGCCAAGGCGATCAGCAAACTCAAAAGCATCGCGATGAGTATTCCGAGCAGCATCGCCGGCAGAAAAGCTATGCCCAACTTGATCATCACAAGTGTTGCCACATACGCACCGATACCGTAAAATGCGGCATGTGCAATTGAGAGCAGACCAGTGTAACCGACCAATAGGTTGAGCGAAAGGGCAAGGATCGCGTAGATGTTGATCAGAATCAGCAAGTGGAAAAAGTAGTTCATATTTCCTCGACGCGAATTTTGCGGCTAAACAGCCCTTGGGGTCTCACCACGAGAATCAAGAGAAGAATGAGAAACGTTGCCGCCGACTGCCATCGAGCTGATGCCTGCCACACGACAAGATTTTGCACAACACCAAGAAGCACCGCGCCCAAGATGGTTCCACCGTAGTTTCCTATCCCACCAATGATCGTTGCCACCGCGGCAATCAATAGCACTTCCATTCCGATGTAAGGATCTATACCCACATCTAACGCTACAAGGAAACCGGCAAGACCCGCTAATCCTGATCCGAGTCCTATCACGATTCTGCGCACTCGCGATACCTTCACCCCGAGGACGCTCAAAAGTTGGTGGTTGTCCGCTAATGCCCGAATGAGATGTCCAAGTTTGTTTTTCCTTATAAAGAAGAACACCGATCCAACTGCGAGAATGCTGGTCAACGCTTGTATGATTTGAATTCGGGCTAGGATCACCGACCCTAAAGAAATCGTTGGCTCAACGCCAGGAAGTAAAATCTTGGTTTCATTACCAAAGAGCAGTGCAATGAGATTGACGATCACAATAAACACTCCCAGACTGCTGATGAATGAAATTAGTGGGCTTTGGCGCTCCGTAAGAATCGGTGCATAAACCGCCTTTTCCACAAGTATGCCTAAACTTACGACCCCGATTAACGCAAACAATATGCTCAAGGGTAAAGGCACTTCAAGCGTGACGAAGAGAAGATAGAGTAAATACGCACTTGCGGTGTAAATCGCTCCGTGAGCAATATGGAATACGCGCGTTGTGTGATAAATTAAGCTAAAGCCCAGCGCCACGACCGCATAGACTGAACCAATGACCAGGCCATTAGCGATAAATTGAAGAACCATAACTATCAATAGTTCTGATGAATTCTCCAAGAAACAAGCTCAAATAGTGGCACTCATTATAATAAAAGCTGTTTCAAAAAGCAATTAGTGAGTGTTAGTGAGCACCATCTGACCGGTATTTCCTAAAGTGGTCGTCTTGGTTGGTTATTATCCTGCCTTTTGATGATTTTTAGATTTCAGAGCATTTGATAGCTCAGGTGTCCAAAATACATGTAGTAATGCATTCCACATTTCCAAGAACCTGAATCTGCCTTCTTATTCACTCCCACCTATTCTCAAGTTTGAATTCGCACTTGACGTCATCTAAGGCCGAAAAATGTCTATCGGCATTGAATGTTCCAATGGGCAAAGTCCCGGATCGCTTAGCTCGACGTGAATTCGTGAATATTGACAGCCCTGGATAAACACATGTATGCTTCAACTTGATAACCAAGCTCTTTTCAAAACCTTAACTTCAAGGAGGAAAAACCATGTCCTGGAAAGATCAGTACAAATCTCTGGTCAGAACCATTGAGATTTCGGGCCTCGGTTCGAGCGTAACCATTGTCGACGATCTCGCGAAAGCGGAGGCAAGGATCACAGCATTGTGGAGAAAGTACCTTGAGACGCACCCGCATGTAGAAGAACATGCTGTATTTGTCAACCTCCATCTGAAACGATCGAAAGACGACACACGTTATGGATGTCACGGCGTTGAGGCTCTCTCACAAATTGTGGCGGAGGAGCCGGAGACCTTCATTCTCGTGTACAGTCCACTCCGGTCTTTGCGATTGGCCATCCAGACGGCATGGCTGGCAGTCAGCAAAGGAGTGCCGAAACGTAGCAACAAACCGGATCGTCTCTTGAGCCTCATGGAAAGAAACCCAAAGGTGCAGTACCTCTGTATAGCCAAAAGCGACGAAGCCCTCGTTTTCGATATTAACGACAAATACGAACGAGCCTCTACGTTTTCGCATCTTCAGGTTAGCACCGAACTGGAGGTGACGGCCGGCGAAGTGTTACACCAGCGTCAGAACTTTGGAAGTGAGTTGGGCGTCATAGTACACGACCTTGACAAAACCGACTCCAGAATAAGAAAGCGTGCTCTCGCCGGTGCCAAGCGGCTATTTCCTGAATTGCCTGGTGATGAAACCAAAGCCGTTGAGTTCCTACGATCTCAGTTCGACGCCCACAAAGGAGGGACACCGCCCTCTGGCCTCCAGGGCAGGGTCGCCCGTGGCCTCTTTGTTGACGCGGCAGGGACCTTGTTTTCAGAAGATCTTGCTGAGATTAGTGAATCCGTTACGAAAAGAATTCTGGAAGTGAGCAAAGAGCGTTGGGTTTATGTTTGGACTGGAGGTGATTTGAATGAACTTGGAAACGCACTTGATCGCTTCGAAGACTTGGCCGACATCGTCATGCTACCCAAGCAGGCTTTCCGTGGCATCACTGTAGAGGAAGCGATCGACGATCTTTCTCAAGACGAGCTGGAGCAAAACTTCTGCATAAAAACGCTGAAGTATCAACACATTTGAACACCCCAGCCCAAATCCAAAAGTGCCTTCAGTCATTTAGTCTGAGGGCATTTATTTTAACTCAAAACTCGGAATTAAGTTGAAAACCAAAATGCCATATAGGAAATTAAGAGCCATGTAGGTATTCTGATCGTCATGACTACTAAGATTTCACAAATATCACTCCCGGCTCCTCTCAGGCTCTGTTCAACCTGCCCTTGCACAGGAAGACAGAATCCCGGCGGCCGAGCAAGGTTAGTCGCCTGTTCGGCACACACAAAGGAGTGCCGCGAGGAGTCGGAAGGGTTATTGACGAGACTCTTCTTCACTCTTCATCACATGAGCAAGACCGGCAGCCAATGCATCAAAAACATGCTGCCAATATTTCTCCCTTGATCTTTTCGTCTGAGGAAGATAAGGGCCAAGCTCTGGATAATGTGCAACCAATGTCTCTGTGGTATTCTTCTTCGTTGCTTTGCGATTGATACAGAATAATCGACGTATGGTTTGCGGTGCATACGAAGCCAAATTCAGCTTCATTTCCTGGACAATTTCTTGGGTGCTCTCAATTACTGCCCGAAACAATGGACTTGCTATCTGACTAAACCAGCCAGCTTCCACAACCAACGTTTTCACCTCATATTCGACGATTGCTCTCTTCAGGATTTCTTTGACTTTTCGTTTCAGTTGTACCTCTGGTCGAAACTTTTTCAGGCTTTTCACGCCGTAATGAACGAGTTGGCTGCCATCAAGGATCACGATCCCCATCTCTCGGGCACCAGGATCAATCGCCAGAATGCGATTCTTCTTGTTGAGCATATTTCTTGACGAGATACACGAACAACGCCCCACGTGATTTCTTGATTCTTTCCGGCTGAACAGCTTTTGCTTCCTTCAATGCCTGCTCGATAACATCCAGAGGGTACACGCGACAGATTTCTTCGAAACGTGCGCGATTCCCTGGTTCCTGCAATTGGTCAACAATTTCATCAGCCAATTCAGAACGATTGTGGAAATTCAGTTTTCCCTTCGAGTCATTATGTGTTGGTGTTCTTGGGACATAACTTTTCTTTTTCGGCTTAATTTGTGGGAGAGAGGAATCAACTTCCGTTATGATATTCTTCCATTTGGAGATTTTGAAGAGGAGATCATCTCCTTGTCGCTCGACTATCACATAGTGCCGTCTTCGCAGATGACCTAACCAACTCCTGATCGTTTCTTCTCCAAGACCCATGTCTTGAGCAATGTCCGCAATATTGCACATGAGCTTTCCTGTTCTCAGATTGGCAAAAGCGATCAGGTACAGATAAAGCCACACCGCCTGTTTGATTCGGCGATAATGTTTTGCCTCAGGGTCCGCAACCAATCCTTGAAAGACCGGGCCAAAGGGAACTCGCTTTTGATATTGAAGGGTCATATGCATTGTTTAGAATTTGTACTATCCTTTACCTCCATACTTTTTCACAAGAAAAGTGAAATAGGCTCCAGGACTTCTTTTGATCCGATGCAGTGGCGTGTTGATTACATCCTGAAAAGCTTGGAGAATGACACCCTTGGGATAGCGTTTCAAATAAGCTTTATACAGAGCCAAATTCTTTTCGTCGTTCAATTGTTTCGCAATTGAGTTGGCCGTCAACTTAGAATCCACAGCGATTGAATTTTTGTTCTTACCGCCCTCCGTTAACGTTTCGATAACGGTATCGTTATCGGCAGAAACGGTTTTTATAAAATTAATCTTAACGGAACGATTACCGTTACCGTTCTTCGTTCTCATTAACCGTTCTCCGTTATCCGTACCGTTAACGTTTAACGGTTGGTCGAAAGTTTTCTTGCCATTTTTGGCCAAAGAACCGCGGTGATTTCTTTCGTGATTCAGACTTCGGTATTCCTCTTGCGATTGCTGTGTTCCAGACAATATTTTGAATGTGCTGTCAAGGAAGAAGTTTCTTCCCGGTGTGATTGCAATCAATCTTCGTCGTTCAAGCTTTTCCAGGTGGAGCAAGAGTTCCTTCCTATGCACGCGTATCTTACGAGATAATCCGAATAGAGAAATTGACATTGTCCGTGTAGTTGGATCCGCAAGGTCAACCAGTACTGAAAGAATCTTTGCCTCCACAGGAGAGAGGTACGGCAAATGATGACAAAAGATTTTTCTGTAAGGCTTTGTGTCGTTCATAGGGGCGTTGAACACAACGTGTAGAGTGGATGACTACACGTGCAATTTCTGTTGACTTGATCTTAGACGCATTTCTGTTCTTTTCGCTTCTCCAATTCTCTGAGTCTTGTAAAGACGTGTCCTCTCTCTTCATCAAAGAAGTCAAAGAAAAGGTCATTCACCAGACGTTGATACAAGGCCGAGAGCCGCAGGGCGTACATGAGACTTGGGATTCGTTCGCCTCGTTCCCATCTCGAGACTTGAGCAGGAGAGGGATGACCAATGATATAGGCGACTTCTCCTTGAGTCATGCCGCGGTTCTTGCGGTACAGCCTCAGCCGGTTTTTGATCTTGAATATTTTCGACACTTTGCCCTCCAAAGAAATGACAAACTCCCTGAGCATGGACGGGAGAATATCATTCAAGGTGTTGTATGGCAGCGCCTTCATTAAGAAAGCGCCACCATCATTAGTGTAAGGGATTGTGGCAAGAAACAAAGATGGCAGAATTTGCCATGTGCGGCAAGAAGTGTGGAAAGTTGATCAACACCCAGATTGGTCTTTTACCCGGTTCAGAAATGCACGAATAACACAAGGGTCACGAGACCGGCCAACGGAACAAAGGGGGTAGATTTGCCAGAGACATGGCAATAACGTGTTTGAGATAAGCAAACAACTATTCGGAAGACAAACGATGTGTTCCGAGTGCCTGTGCTGAATTGAGTTAACATTTTGGGGGCGAAATCCCCAAGTTTTTGTGAAAGGGCTTGACAATAGTTATAAAATACTTTAACATTGTTCCATATAATTGGAACAATGAATATGGAAAATATAAGCACAAATAGAGCTCTAAGTGCTCTCGACGCACGATTGCTCACGACGCTAAGCGAACGTGGAGATGACATTTTCACTACAAAAATGGCTGCCGAGATTCTCAATCAGCCATCTTTTGCCGTTCGTAAACGGCTCCATTACCTCGTGAGGCGCAAGTGGCTTCAGCGTCTTGAAAAAGGCAAATATCTCATCGTTCCGCTTTCGGCTGGGATGGAGGGACACCATACTCAAAATGAACTGATCATTGCCTCACATCTAATTTCCCCCTATTACATCTCGTATTGGACTGCTCTGAGTTACTACGGCTACACTGATCAGCCCTCCCGCACCGTCTATATCGCCACGACAAAGCAAAAACGGCCGGTGAACATTAACGGTCTCACCTATCGTTTTGTACAATTGCAGGCCCACAAATTCTTCGGAAACGCGCAGGTTTGGATCGGCGAGAAACGAGTGAACATGGCTGAAAAAGAAAAGGCCATCATTGACGCTCTGGATCATCCGGGGCTATCAGGAGGTGTCATTCAAGTGATCAAAGGTCTGTGGCGTGGCCGAGAGGAGTTGAATCTGAACAAGCTCGTTGACGAAGCTCTTCGGATGGGGAATCGAGCGATTACAAAACGCCTTGGTTATCTTTTGCAACGAATCGGATTAGGGACGGAAGAACACTTGGCCAAGCTAAAGAAAAAGTTGAGCGCAGGATATGCGGTGCTCGATCCGCTTTCTCCACGACAGGGCCGGCATGACGCTCAATGGCGCGTGATTGTCAATGTTTCCGACGACGAGTTGATTAACTGGAAAGAGACATGATCAGTTTACGAGAGATCCAAAAGCTCGCTTACGAGCAAAAGGTGCCGGAGCAGTCTATCGAGCGTGACTACGTTCTGACGTGGATTCTGACGGAGTTATCTCGCCATCCTTCGTTAGGAAATGAAGCTATGTTGAAAGGAGGCACTGCCATCAAGAAACTCTACTATCCAGAATGGCGATACTCTGAAGATTTGGATTTTACCCTAACCACACCCTGGACCGCGGAGACAATTGCCGCTGCTGTCCGCGAAGTTTGTGCAGCTTGCTTGCAGTCAGCCGGGCTTGAAGTCAGCATTGCTTCAGAAGAACCGCGATATGACGGCGATCAGTTACGGAATGTAACGCTCTATATTGCCTACATCGGCCCCTTGCGGAGAACTCGTCGCCCGCGCGAGCTTAAGGTGGACTTCACAGCCGACGAGGTAATTGTTGCCAAACCGATCAAGCGTCCGTTGAATCGCATATACTCCGATGAAGCAAAACCACCATCCAAGGTTTTGTCCTATACCCTTGAAGAAATTCTTGCAGAAAAAATGCGAACCATCATCCAACGCACCGAGCCACGCGATCTCTACGACGTGTGGAGATTGCTACATGAGCATGCGCAGGAAATGAATTTAACTGTGACAAAAACCACATTTGATTCCAAGTGCCGCTTCAAGGGCATTCTTGTTCCAAGTTGGGACGATTTTCTCACAGAGCAGAAAATTGAAAAATATCAAACAGCATGGCAACGACGGTTGGGCGATCAAGTAGAAGGATTATCGCCACTAAAGACCGTCATCAGAGAAATGAAGCAACTATTAAGAACCCACTTTGGATAAAGCAGAGAGGCGTGCCACGTGATTAATCAATGTATGTGTGCGAGCATTGTGCTGATTCACTTAATCTAAGGCCTTCTTTCCGATATCCCACCGTCTCAATAGGAATTGCGATACTGCCTGCCCTGGCAAATTTGTCCCGCTTATCTATCTCATCACTCCTTGCCAGACTGAGAACAAGGAATGATGAAATTACCCCCCGAAGCCATAACAGAACTTCAGGCGATCTATAAGGCTGAGTTCAATATCGAATTGACCAGCGACGCCGCTCAAGCTGAAGCACGGCGGTTGCTTTTGTTTTTCTACGAATTTCTTCTTTTTGTGCAGCAGAAACAGACAAATTCAAACTTATCCACATCGGCCTCCTCTCAAAGCTAACGAAATCTGCTATCCTCTAAACCTCCCAATACCGATAATGTAATCGTATGCATATATCCAGGAATCAATCGTCTACAATGCCATGCTTTCTCTACGCACGAAAGTCTACTGAGGCTGAAGATCGTCAGGTCTTGAGCATTGAAGCTCAGATCAAGGAAATGCGAGAGGTTGCCAAGAGATGGAACTTGCGAATCGTGGAGACATTAACCGAATCCAAATCCTCCAAAGAGCCAGGGCGCCCCGTGTTCAACACCATGATGAAGCGACTTTACAAAAATGAAGCACGGGGAGTCTTGTCTTGGAAACTGGATCGACTAGCACGCAATCCCATTGATGGTGCTTCAATCATTTGGGCAATGAAGCAACACGGATTGAAGATTTTTACGCCTGCGCAGACCTACAGCCACGAGGATGAAAATACCATCCTCATGTACATTGAATTCGGCATGGCACAGAAATACATTGACGATCTGAGCAAAAACGTGAAACGGGGTATGCGAATGAAGTTGGAAAAAGGAGGCTGGCCAGCCATGGCTCCGATAGGCTACCTCAATGACCCACTCAAAAAAACCATCATCAGAGACCCAGATCGATTTGATTTGATTCGTAAAGTGTGGGACATAATGTTGTCAGGATCCTATAGCATTGAAAGGATCGTCAAGCTCGCCAATGATGAATGGGGCTTTCGGACAAGAAAGTGGAAACGAATGGGAGGTGGGCCACTGACCAAATCTGCGGTCTACAAGATTTTTACCAACCCATTTTATGCGGGGCTCCTTCGTCACAAACAGGGAGTGCATAAAGGCACTCATGACGTGATGGTGAATCAGAAAGAATTTGATCGGGTTCAGGAGTTGCTGGGGCGAAACGATAGAGGGAGAAACAAGCAACATTATTTCCCATTTGCTGGCGGACTCATCAAATGTGGCGAATGTGGCGGGTGTATCACTGCTGAGCACAAAGTCAATCGCTGGGGCTCCCATTATGTTTATTATCACTGCACCAAGAAAAACAAACGGGTTGCGTGCTCACAGCCCTGCATTGAAGAGAAGCATTTGCAAGAACAAACACTGGTGTTTCTAAAGCGACTTTACATTCCCCGACCTCTCGCTGAGTGGATTCTCCGCTATGTTAGCCATTTCGATGAAGAGAGTAAGCTATTCAGCGAAGATAAACTGTCTACACTCAAAAAAGCTTTAGAAGAAAATCAAAAGCAAGTGGATGAACTCAACCGAATGAGATATCGCGGATTTCTTAACGATGATGAATTTCTTAAAGAGAAGGCCAAGCTACTTCAGGAAAGGGTTACGTTAGAATCAAGAATTGAGAGAACCGGCAATGAGAATGACGGCATTTTACCTATGATTGAAAAGACAATTCACGTTGCCGAACGAGCTCCTGAATGGTTCAAACAGGCAAGTCCAGAGCATAAGAGATTAATCGTGGAGGCGATTGGCTCGAACCTCTTCTTGAAAGACAAAATTCTGCTTATTCAAGCCCAAATTCCTTTTATCTTGCTCAATGATGTTGTTCGCCAACCCATGGCCGAAAAATCATGGATCGAACCTCAAAATTTCAGCTTTGCTAAAACAAAAGCAGCCTCTACAGCGGCTGTCATTTCCTCTTGGCAGGGGCGATTGAACGACGTTCGAACTTTTTGGCAGGAGAATTTAGACTGGGTTGGAAAGATTGAAAGAGTTTGGCAGATTTTTGTCGATAGAGCTTCTCTGGACGGGTAGCTTAAGAAAAGGGCATCCCTATTTATTGAAGCGATCTCGTGCCACTGAACTCGAAACTTGCAATTATGTAGGATTTGCCAGAAGTGTCAGGAATTCCCTTGGAGTCACAATCTTGATAAGGCCGATCATTTTCAAATGAAGCAGGTGCTGATCGCCGGTAACGATGTGTTCTGCTTCTGCTTTCTGTGCGCATGCAACAATGACATTATCCGATGGGTCGTCTCGGACGACAGCTACCTGAGGCAAATTCTTCACCATTTGAGCAACATGTGGGTCACGCAAACGGGTGAGAAATTCCGCCAGATCATCGTCTGTATATCGATACTTTTTTCTTAGACGGGCGGAGCGAAGAATCCGCTCTGTTTCTTGAAGGATTTCTTCGCAGATGCAGAGAGTGAAGGATATTCCTGCTTGACGAACAATCTGATTGGGCACCCCCATCTTCATGATGGCCGACGATACGAGGATATTTGAATCAGTTACTGACTTATACATGCGAATGGCGAATTTCTTCTCGGGCTGCCATGATGTCCTGTTCAACCTCTTCTTCCGAGAATTCAAGATTCTTTGCCTGTATTCGATCCATCACCGCAAACAGGGCACGGCGGGCGTCCTCTGTGCGCACATCGTTGATGGCCGCATCAACATCATGGTCGACCATTGCCTCGAAATGAGCCGAGGGGACGATAGCGGCCACAACCTTCCCCTTCTGCTCAAGCAAGTATTGATCCGAACCCTTTTGAACCTTCTTGAGCAGAGATTTGAATTGGGCAACGGTTTTGATACGCGAAAGTTCAATGGTTTTAACCATGTCAGACCACCTCATGTGCGCTGTTTTGTTAGGGTTTGAGAATGTCATATGCTGACCTAAAAATAGCACACACGAACGAAAAAGGCAAGATAAAGGATTCGTTAGAATGATATTGGAAAGTCAGACACCCCCCGCACAGCGGGTGGCTTGATGAGTAGGGTCGCCTCAAAGGAGATCGGATCTCATCACAGGTTTACGATTAAATGAATAATGCTGTGGTCAGAACGAGCCTTCGTGGCTCTCTTCCTGTTCGTGAATGTACCGTTTGATCTCATCCGATTCGAATCCCACCGTTGACACTGCATAGCCCCGTGCCCAGAGATGCTCTCCATTAAAGTTCCGCTCACGACCGTTCATTCGCGCAACCGCGATCGCTGTTTTCCCCTTGATAAACCCGATGATCGAGGACACCGCGTGTTTCGGAGGGATCCGGATGAGCATGTGGACGTGATCAGGCATCGTGTGACCGTTGACGATCTCACACTCTTTCTGCTTTGCCAGCTCATGGAATATGGGCCCCAGCTTGGCCCGCAGGCTGCCGTACAGGACATTGCGCCGCCGTTTCGGAATGAACACCACGTGATATTTGCAGTCCCATTTCGTATGGGATAGACTTTGATAAAGGACAGACATAGAGAAGGATTCCTTTCCTCCCGTGATGGTCATCAAGCCACCCTTGAGAGGAATCCTACCCTGTACCTGTACTCTGGGGAACGGTCAAACCTATTCTGGTCTCACCAGCTAAAGCTGGTGGGTTACCGGGGGGAAGAACCTACAGAGATACGATTCCCATCTCCACCTTATAACGTGCTGTACTGTAACGCTGCCGGGACTCCCTGATTATCTTTTCTGTCGTTCCTAACGCCACTGCTTGTGGCGGCAACGTATCCGCACTAAACCCATCCGAAATCAACCCATCAATCATGAGCCTCAAGTAAATCTGATACTTTGGCAAGTTCAAAAAGTCCGTAACAGAAAACCGTGGAAAGAAGTCTTCCTTCAGCACCTCAGCATCTGGAGCCCCCAACCGGAAAGCAATCAACGTCCCTACATTACCAAGAATTGATGAGCGTACCTTTTCATCGAGCTGATCCAAGTGTTGATTGACTAAGATGAGGTTGAGCCGGTACTTCCGCATTTCGGCAAGCATGGAGGCTACGCTTTCGGTCAGAAAGTTATGGCATTCGTCAACATAGAGATAGAAGTCCCTGCGCTCATCTTCAGGAATGTCTGCGCGACTTAGAGCTGCAAGCTGTATCTTTGTCAATAGAACAGACCCAAGTAATACCGCATTGTCTTCGCCTATTCTCCCCTTGGCAAGATTTGCAATCAAAATTCTCCTCTTGTCAAAAACCTCTCGAAACGAGATTCTGTTCTTCCTTTGCCCGATCATATTGCGGATCAATGGATCGGCCAGAAATTGTCCAACCTTATTGAGTATCGGTGAAATCACTTCAGTTCGCTGACGCTTATCAAAGCCGGCGAATTCTTTTTCCCAGAACGCTCGAAGGGTTTTATCCTCGAGCTTTTTTGTTATTTGTTCACGAAATGTTGCATCAGTGAGCATCTGATGAACCGTATGAAGTGTTGCGCCAGGAAATTGCATTATGGCAAGCAAGGTGTTGCGAAGTACGTGCTCCTGTCGCGGCGCCCAATATTCGCCGTACAACTTCTTGAACACTGAAAGCACGCCGGATACGACAAGCGGCTGGAGGCTCTCTTTAACTTGCTCCAACACGTTGAACGCGATCGGGAATTCAACGTCGGCAGGATTGAAATAAATCACATCGTTAATCCGGTGAGACGGTATCCTTTCAAGCAGTCGCTCAGCTAAATCTCCATGAGGATCGATGACAGCAATTCCGTGCCCATGCTGTATGTCGGAGATAATCATATTCTCAAGCAAGGTCGTCTTACCCATTCCTGTCTTTCCGAGAACATACATGTGATACCGGCGATCAGCCTGCTTGATACCAAAGCGTCTCCGCTCGTTGCGAAAGTTGGTTTCAGCGAAGATGGTGATGTGATCGTGGTTGGTTGATGACATAGGTTCCTATACAAACTTCTTTTCCTTCCTTAACTATCCTATCACACCCCGCTATCTGAGTTACCCAACCAAAATACTCCATCAGGGCTAATTCTCCCCTCTTCTTTTTCCTTCCCGCCCATCATACGCTGACTATTTGAGTAGTAACGAAAAAGATGTATGGGTATTGAGAAAATGAAAAACAAAATTCTTCTCGGAGATGCGTGTGAAAAACTTAAAGAGTTTCCCGATGGCTGTGTTGATTGCGTGATAACGTCGCCACCGTACTGGAACCTGCGCAACTACGGAGTCAGGCCTTCGATCTGGGAAGGAAGGCCCAACTGCATACATGGCTGGAATTCTTTTGCCCGCGAAGGCAGAACCGGTGGGACGAATTCAAGAAAAATTCGGATAAAAGGATCAAATAACTTTCAATTGGTTAAGGCATCACAACAGGCATTCTGTTCCAAATGCTCCGCATGGAGAGGTTGCCTTGGCCTTGAGCCAACCTTCGGCCTTTTCGTAAAACACCTGGTCGATTTGTTCGATGAGATAAAGAGGGTTCTCAAGCCAACAGGGTCCGCCTGGGTCGTCCTGGGCGATACGTACTCAACGCAGGGCGGCCAGAACAGGGACACGATGAAGGTTTATTCGGGCTACAAGAGCATCCGGTTGGAAAATAAAATAATGGGCGTTCCGTTGATTAAATCCAAGGAATTGCCGAGCAAATCACTGTGCCAGATTCCTGCGAGGTTTGCGATAGAGATGACCAATCGCGGATGGATTTTGCGCAATGAATTGATATGGTTTAAGCCGAATTGCATGCCATCATCAGCAACTGACCGGTTCACGGTTGACTTCGAGAAGGTCTACTTTTTCGTGAAAAGCAAAAACTACTATTTTAAGCAGCAGTTTGAGGTATACGCAGGGCCTTTGAATAGATGGGGCGGAGAGAAGTTGAAGGTAAATGGAGTGAGCAAATGGGATCGTGGGACCAAACAGAAAACATATCGCGAGCGGAATATGAGACCCAATCCTCTCGGAAGGAACAAAAGATGCGTCTGGGAGATCCCGACACGGCCATTTTCCGGCGCCCATTTCGCCGTATATCCTGAAGCATTGTTAGAAGCGCCCATTAAGGCCGGATGCCCGAAAGGCGGCATCGTGCTCGACCCATTCATTGGGAGTGGCACTACAGCCGTTGTTGCCCGAAGGTTGGGACGGAGTTATATAGGCATCGAATTGAATTCAAAATACATTACTCTCGCGGAGAAGCGATTAGCACAGCGAGCTATAGTCTGAAAGTCTTGGTGTTGCTGATTGAATATTGATTCTCTGTTTCATTAGCCTTGACTCCGCTGTTCTACGAGAGCCACCACGAAATACTACGATTGCTGAAGGGAACGGTGCTCCATTCTGAGCATTGCTGAATTTGAGGCGGCCCCGAATCAAACGGATCTCTCCTTTCATGGCATACTCATGCCACCAGTAGGTATCAGTCCTGGCCGGAACGAGACAAACAATAGTCGCTTCCTTTTGGCTTTCCTCGAATGCCTTTTTCATCCATTTGCCGATGTCCCTTCCGTAGGGCGGATTCATCCAACACACTCCTTTCCAATTCTGTTTTAAGCCATCTTGTTCCGGTGTGAAATAGACCCTGCACTTCGCATTCTGAGGTAACGCGCACACATCGACGTCGAAATGGAATTCGTCATTGAGTTTGTCGAATAAGTCTTGTGGTGTCTCCCAAAGGTCGGTACGGCTTGAAAAATGAATGTTGGTCATAACGTGATGACATAATCGCCCTTCAGTCTCAAGGTATCGTATCTTATTCCAAAGATGGCTCTCTTGGGTTGATCATTCCTTCCTTAAATCCTAACACATCAGCTTCTCTCAGTTTTGAACAAACTTCTACTCACCAGGCATTTCTTCCCTCCTTCTTCACACCCGCTGCCTCCCTTACGCTGAAAGCAAAACAAAACAATCGTTCTTTGACAATTTCAGCAAGAAGGAGGAAAAGAGTAATGATAGACACATTCAAGTACTCACCCGGAGATCATTCGGAATCGAAAGCTACCTACACGTTTGCCGCCATCAATGGCAAAACCTATCAAATCATCCGCGGCTATCAATTGCAGCATCGGGATATTTGGCTTCAGGTGGCCGGTACGACCGCGTTGCGGCCCTCGGATTTGGGGCAGCATTGGGAAGTCGTAGGGTCACGAGGGATTCATATTGCTTTCGTGAGCCGCTACTTCAATTACCAAAGCGCACGGGCAGATTTGCAGCTTGTTTTCATCGGCAATACCACTGCCGGCAGCCGCTTTTTGGCGTTGTGGTTTCTGACTCGACGATTCGGGTTGAGCTATTCAGAAGAGAAGTTAGCGGCGCTTGCGCAGCATGAAAGCGGGCATTGGGACAGTTACCGCTACGGCACTTCGTATCTGGAAGATTTCGCAACCAACGATCAAACCAAGCGCGCTGTCTGTGTGAACTTTCAGTCCATGAATCAAGAACTCCCCTCAGAGTTTCTTTCAAATATCATGAATCAGTAAGGAGATGAAAATGAGTGAAGCACTGATGTATTCGGGCCGTGAGGCCAACCACGAACTCAATTTCAGACGCTGGTCTGAGAGCAAGCACGCGCAATACTTCACACCCATCGAACTGGCAAAAACCATTGCCCGATGTACTGCGCTGTTTGTTCCACTGGAAGGCCTCAATGTCCTTGATCCAACTTGCGGCAATGGCCGGCTCCTCAAACCATTCCAAACCGCCGGCAGCCACGTCATCGGTATTGATTTGGACAAAGAAACTGCCGTCCATGCACAGAAAGCACTCGGCGCAAGATGCGTGCGAGTGGGCGACGTCTGCGAGTATCGAAACCACATCAAAAACCAATTCGATGTGGTTGTTACCAACCCGCCTTACGGCATCATCTGGCGGACGCGAGAACACTTCCAGACCTCGCGGTATGACGAATCGATTGAAAGCCAGTCAGCGACTCTTGAGATTTGCTACGAGGCCTTGCGGGACAATGGCTATCTCATCGCCATCATTCCCAGAACCACGTTCATCAACGAAAAAGATAAGAAGCTCAAAGAGTTTCTCTACGGCAACTTCAGATTCATTGCGCACATCACGCTGGAAAATGTCTTTTTGGAAGAGTATCGCATCAAGCCGAACGTTGACCTCATCTTTGCTCAGACGGCATATATGGCTTCAGGAGAAAGCCAAGTAGCGTTGACCGCGTCACTGGATTACAGCGATGCTCGCATCCATGAGCAAATCGAAGAACTCATGAAGGAAGCCAAAGCGCAGCAGATCAGCGATATTGAGTTAGACAAGAATCCTAAAGCGCCTGATGTTCCAAACTTGTCATTGCTCAAGGTTTATCGATTCGATCCGGTTCTGCGTTTGACTGAAAATGGCGTGGCTGGTGACCTCAGCACCATGACCTTCGCGAAGTTCCTCGATAAGTTTAGCGCGTACAATCCGGTCTTGGGAAAAGAGACCGGTGCGTGGGAGGCGTATTGTTCAAAACCTGCACTGCTCAAACGAGGTGTGGACATCGCTGACTCGTTTCTGAGAGCAGCAGGCTTTGAATTGACCGTTCCACCAGAAACCCGGCTCTACTTGGAGCGCGCGAAGAAACAGTACGCTCGACTGGCAATTCCCATCTACCGGCCGGAGCCGCATCAACTGCTTGCCTACTTTGATGAAAAGCCCTACACCGCCAAATCCACTGTGACCGACTCTGAAGGCTTACTGCTTTTCCAACAAGGCAAGGAATACATGTTTCGCCCGACTTGGGTGAGACATCGCGAGACCGTCAAGCAAGAAGTCAAGGTTGTCAAGGAAAAGCAGGTGACCTTTATTCACGATGTGGATCGCGGGTATCTCGCATTCTCCATCCAGACTGAATCAGGGGTGAGGACATTCAGAGAAGTTGATCGAGCAGAAATCGAGCTCTTGACTCAAGCGGTTGCTCTTCCTGAAGTCAAAGACCTTGCGCATCATTTCCCAGAACCGGTGGAAGCGAATCGCGAGAAGATTGATGAGCGATTTCCGTTTCTTTTCGACTATCAACAAGAAGACCTTGCTCGCTTGATGCTCAAAGATCGCATCTATCTGGGCTATGAAATGGGCGGTGGCAAAACCATCACGGGTGCTTGTTGGGCGGCGTTGAAAGGGTATCGCCGCATCTTGGTGGTTTGTCAGCCCGGAGCGGTAAACAACTGGGCGCGTGAACTCAAGAAGTTCGGCTTTATGGCTAGGAAGCTGCTCACGCATCGAGCGATCGATGAGCTGCTTACAGCTCCCAAGCCTAAGGAGCCTACGTTCTACGTCACGAGCTATCAGTTTCTCTCGCTGGACACGCAGCGGGCTTATGATCCATGGACATGCGTGCAGCATGACAAGAGCGGTGTTCCCTTTCATCTGCAGGAAGGCAACACCGGTCGATCGTGTTCAGGCTGCGGCAGAAGCTATGAGGCTGCACATCGGATTTGCCCGAAGTGTGAAGACCACGAAGGTTGGACTGGTGGTCATTGTCATCAATGCGGCTATCAGGCCTGGACATACACCACCGAGACCACGCAGTATCCAGCCTACAAGCGAATCAAGCAGGGCGTCTTTGGCTGCATGCTCATTGATGAAGCCCAGGAAGCCAAGAGCAAAAACAGCTTGCGCGGCCGAGCTATTCGAGCGATTAGAACCAAAGGCGTCGCACTGCTTACTGGAACTCTGATGAAGGGATACATCTCCGATGTCTTCTGGAACATTGGCAAGCTCGTTGGGTTTGGCAACCTGCTCTTTCCCTACGCTTATCGAGGCGGCTCGAAGATGTTTCTTGATGAGTTCGGCACCTACGAGTACGTCTCACAGCAGTTTGCAGATACCTTGCACGAAGGCAGAGCAAGGCTGCTTCCCGAAGTTTCGAATCTCAATCGCTTCTGGCGCATCCTTGCATCGTTCACTGTGCGAAGGCTTAAGAACACCATGGTCAAGCTGCCGCCGAAGCATCGGCATCATGAATTGGTTCCCATGACCGGCTCGCAGGCAGAGAGGTATCGCGAGCTTGAACGGTGGGCCCGCGAGGAAATTCAGGAAGCATTGCGCAATGAAGAGCCAAACATGGGCAAGATCTCCAATGCCTTGTGGAAGCTCCGGTTTGCCGCAACCGTGCCTCATGACGCTGAAAAGTTGGGAGATTATGCCATCGATTCAGCTTCCTGGTCAAAGCTGGAACGTATCGCTGAACTGGTGCAAGAGATCAAATCGAGAAAAGAGCAGGTGGTGATATTTTCATCGCTGCGCTCAATGGTGCATGCGATCTCGATGCGTCTCAAACAAGAAGGGCTTGAGCACGTCAAGATCACTGCGGCAACCGATGTCCAAAAGCGTCTGGCGTTGATCGATGAGTTTCAGAGCAACGGCGCTGTGGCCTTGGTTGCCGGCACCAACTGTGCGAATCGAGCCTTCACGATTACCTCAGCCAACAACGTCATCATCGCTAATCTGGAATTCTCCCCCGAGCCGACCGCACAAGCCGAAGATCGCGTTCATCGCACCGGCCAGACCAAGCCGGTGAATGTCCATTATCTTCTGTCAGCAAACACCATCGATCAAGATATGTGGGAGCTGATCACCAAGAAAGGCGAAGCGATTCGGCATGCCATCGATATGGAAGCCCGAGATCAAAGCGTGGCTGAGCTTCTCCACTCCAAGGCAGAGCTTGAAGTGGCAATCCGCGTGGTAGGACGGCAACAGCTTGAGCCTACAAGAGTTTCTCCGAATGGGCGACAGCAAGCAACGATTACCAAATTCATCCCATCATCATCGAAAAGGAAAACGCTTCGCAAAACCTATGCTGATGTAGAGCATGCTACACAGTTGGATTTGTTTTTCAATCTCGCTTGATTCTATCGCACCTTGATTGACATTCCCGCCAAGTAGTCTCCACTGGCAATTCTTCCCGCCTTACTTCCCACCTTGATAGCTCTATATACTCACATCAAACTCGTTCTTTCAAAACTCGACAAGGAGGTGACTGCTGTGTACAGCCCAAAGATTTCCGAAGACTTAATTCCAATGCTCTACCGCCTGTCTCGCGCATTTCGCCGGCCAATGACCAAAGTCGTCGATGAATTCCTGAGACCCAACGTGTTGCAATCCTATTCACTCATCACCCCAAATACCGAAGGGAGTAACAGTCATGGAGAACAGATCAAGGATTCTCTTTCTAACCATCAGCTCTAATGGTAACGAGCTGAAAGCAACGAAAGAAATGTTGTCAAGCGAAGAAGTATGTCAGCGTATCACCATGTCCGAGCAAACTTGTGCGATGGCAGTGCTGCATCTTCGCGGTGTGCCACTTCATGCGGCGCAGTTGATCATGACCAATGGTCACGCCCGGCGCCTCTTGGATGCGAGCGTTCAAGCGGCAGATGGACTGGCTTCAGATGTTGACATCTTTGGTTTCCATCTGAATGGAGGCGAGTTGGCTACACCGACTGCCAGAAGTGCTGGCGATGGTTCAAGGCCAAGCGGCATGCAACAAGCAAGAAAGCAACCTGCAGAGCAAGCCAGGACTTCTGCAGAAACCAATGGCGCCGTGATGACCGAAGCGCAACGGCGATACTTGTTTCGACTATTGGCTGAAAAGAAGAACCTCAAGGGTAAGGACGCTGAAATGCATCTTAAGCGAGCTTTTGGAGTGCCTGCCCTTACGAGTATCGACAAGGCATCGGCAAGCCAGTACATCGATCAACTCGTGAGAGGAGCCAATGGCCATGATTGAGCATCTAAGCGCTTCCCAGATTCAGAGCTATCTCGATTGCAGCCTGAAGTACAAGTTTCATTACATCGACCGTCTGCCCAAGCCATTCAAGCCCGCTGCCCTTGCACTTGGCTCCGCATTGCATGCTGCGGTGGAATGGCTGCATCGAAAGTGGAACGCTGGAAACGGCGTGACGCTCGAAATGGTCTGGCAAATCTTTGAAGCTGATTGGTATGCTCAGGCGATTGATGAGATCAGTTACAAAGATGGAGAGACCGAGCTGCAAGTGCTCAACCTCGGCAAGAAACTCTTGGGCGTGTATTTCGATCACGCGCCGCGAGACGGGGTTGTCGAATCCGAGCTTCCCTTTCAAGTGCCGCTAACGGACTTGAGCACTGGTGAGTATCTGGAAATCCCGCTTGCCGGGATATTCGACAAAATTGAAGAAGGCGACGTGGTTGCCGATCTCAAGACCTGGAGCCGGACAGTGAGTCAGGAGGATTTGGATAGCAACATCCAGCTCAGCGCGTATGCCTATGCGTACCGAATGCTGTATGGGAAGGATCCAAGCCTGCGGCTCGACGTGCTCCTGAAAACCAAAACGCCTCGTCTCGAACAGTTCTCCACGACTCGAACCGAGGCAGATCATCTGACTTTTTTCGCTCTTTGCAAGGAGGTTTACAACGGTATCCAAAAGGAGGTCTTCCTTCCCAATCCAAGCTGGAAATGCCGCGATTGTGAGTACCGGCAAAATTGCTGGTTTTGGAAGGGGAAATAATAAACAACACAAGCAGGCTGACGCTAACATGCGAAGGCCTGTTTTTATGTTATGCGACTCTCATCAAGAGATTGATAAAGAGATTAGCAGAACCAAATCCTCTGTGGTTTCAGAGTTTTCTTTCAGTCAACATCCCAGATCCTCAGTTTTGAGTTGCCGAGGACCTCCATCCTGATTGTTTGCCCAAAGTGACTTTAGTGTGCTTTTAAAGCTGAAACGAACCCAGCATCTTGAGTGCCGAGCTAACATGGATCTTCGATCACGATGTCGGTTGCTCGTGCATCGCCGTTGAAACGTATGAAATCCAAGCCAACACCAATACCGATTCTTGCCTGAGAGCCATCATCCCTTGTCAGCAAGATATACCTATCGTGCGGTAGGCGCTCTTTGATGTTCGCCCTGATCGCAAGATTGGGAAACGCCTTCGCAAGACGAGCAAACATCTGTTGTTGCTCTGCGGTTGTCTGGTAATGCGGTGGGCGATGCTGTATCACTTCAGCTTTTAGTGTATCCACAATGACATCGGTACGTTTTTTTGACGGATTTTTGACAAGTTTAAAATAAGCTCGCAGACGCTCCTCATGATGGTCGGAAAGAAGATAGCGATCGTTGATATGCAGCGATGTCAAAGGCTTTTGAAACGCTTCATCAAAGAGTTCGTGCTCGGTTACCTTTTCGCCATTTTGTATGTGCTTAACGACCACGTTTGCAGGAGGTGCCAACTCATCTGCGGAAATTGCCCGTACTGCGAGGGAAGTCAATTGGGCTTTTATCTCTTGCACGGCCTCGTGATTGATCGTTGTAATCATTCCGGCTGATCCGGTGTTTGCATTAAAAACAAGCTCTTCGTCTTCTAATTGGATTGCGCGGCTTCGCTCACCGTCCGAATCGATGATGATGTGCCAATTTGGTAAAGAAGCGCTTTCAAGCAGTAGAGCTTGCAGACCATAATCTTGAACGAGCAGATACAAATGATTTCTTAGGGCCATTGCCTCCAATTGTGTTCGCTCTTTTGGGGGCAACTGCGAAATCAGCAGAGTAACTCTCCGCTTTTTTCTGAGCAAATCCTGTAACATTTCGACCCAATTACGCGATTCGCCTCTTGGCTGGTCAGCCATTATACGTTCCACTGCAATTACAAGTTCTTGTTCAGTGTTTCTAATTTGCTGCGCCAACCATCTCGTCCTATCAACAGCGGCAACTCGAGCCGCACCTTTTGCAACTTTCTCGAGATTTTCCGGATAAGCTTCTGCGATTAGCGATTCCAGAAAGCGCGCCACTGGGCCACGCTTTAACTCATTCCAATAAACCTGATTGTCGTAGTTTCTCAGGCAATTGGGGCAGCTTGTGTCTTCCTGGCATTCCGGGCATTGGGCAACCATGAGTGCATAGCGCAAGACTTTGGAGAGATTTTCTGTAATGCGCCGAACGTGGCCGGCTCCACCGGGCACATCGTCGTAAAGAATTATCTCCTGTGAGAAGTTTTCTTCCGGATTTTCTGTGGAACTGATTTGAAATGGCGTAACCAGACCATCCAAATCTCTTCTTTCAATCTGCAACGCAAGACTCGCACCTTCCAATAACGCATAAGTTAGTGAATGCCAGAAGGAAAGCTCGATTCCGGGCGGAAGCGTGAAGCTTTCGGTGTTCTCAAATTGCAGGTGCAAGATGTCAGTGTAAAATGCATGGCCTAAATGATATGGCGCGCGGGTTCCAAAGCAAGTACCGCCATAAGGCGTGGGATGCTCGTGCTTAACCTTGTTTTTGCCCTTTTGCTTTTTCAGTGGCGGTGGCATAATACCGCAATCTTCACAGATTTCGAAACCATCTTGTGCTTCACCACTATTGAGAACGACCAATTGTCCATCACGACGGTAATCAAAATGGAATTTCGGACGAGCATTGAGTTCGATCGTTTCTTTTGTGATGGAGTTGCCTTCAGTCAACAAAAAAGAACGGGAGCGGTTGACCGCCGTATCAACTTGTGCGCCAGCTTTGCGCAGAGGGGCGGTAAGATCGGTGGTGAAACCGTCCGGGTCGATGTAACGATAAACTTCACCGGGGGCACGGGAGCCACAGACGCTGCAAGCGCCGCTGATCGGAATTCCGCCTCGTGACGAACGATCCAGCTTGCGGCACGTGCGGCAAATGCGATAGTCATAATTGTTTAACGCTTGCCGAAACACGACACCCACACTTTTCCATATATGCTTGTCAGCAACGACTTCGGCTCCGGGAGCATACTCGACAATTGCAATTTTCTTGTCACGTTCGAGGCGCAACGACCTATCGACATAGCGATCAACACGATATTGGCGATCACGCGGCAAACGCAGCTCAACAACGTCGATTGGAAAAGAATAACTCGGCAATATTCCTTCTCTGCAAAGAAAATCAATAAGTGGCTCTTCAAGCAAACGTTGGCGTAATGCATTAAATCTTTTGCGCATTCTTTCCGCGGCTTGTTGCTGATTTTGATCCCTCGCTTCATCTGCGATCTGCGTATATTGATAGCGCAGCTTGATATATTCCCCCAGCCAATGCTCAAAGCTTTGGCAACATTTGGTTAACTTCTCTGCCAATCGATTTACACTGATTTCGCAAGCTTCGCGGTGAGCTTCCGCAATATTTTTGAAGAAACGATCAAGCCATGCAGAGATTTCGCTAGCTGTTGCGCTCTGCCACTGCGAAAGAAAATCTACATGCCGGCCATCGGGCAAATTGGGCGCGAAAAATGAGCCGCTGGAGAGCAGTTCGCTTCTACCCACATCTCTCAGATACCTCAGAAAATGCCCGAGCAGAATGGCGTTCACATGTCGCACTAAAATAACCTGATTTTCAAGCGCAAGATGAGGCACAGCCACTTCACCGGCGATTATTCGCGCCGGATCGGAAAAGTAATGACGATCGTGGGGCTTCGTCGCGGCATAGGTCAGAATAAATGCCGTGCCACCGGCCCGCCTTCCCGCCCGACCGGAACGCTGGCGGTAGTTGCTGATCGTGGGCGGAACGTTATTCATGACCACCGCTTGCAATTCACCTACATCGACACCAAGCTCAAACGTCGTTGAACAACTTAAAACGTTGATGTCGCCCGCCATAAACTGATCCTGATAATCGCGTCCAAGCTCCGGCTGCAGTTGCGCAGTATGTTCCTCCACGCGCATACCGACAGGTTGTCGGGAGAATATATAGCGATAATGGTCATCCTCTACGAGACTTTCAAGGTTGGCAGGTTCTAATCGACCGTCACAGCCCTTTGTTGGACACAGATTCAACCTCTCAGAGAGGTAACGCCTGGATATTTTCAAACAGCGGTCACAGCGGCACCACTTGTTATCTGCTGGAAAAACCAGCCGGGTGGCATCGATCTGAAAGCGACCATCCTGCCCGCCCACAAATACTTTCTGATCATTCAGCCAATTCCAAACTTGCTGCAAAGAGTTTCTCACCGCAAGCTCTTCCGTTGACTTGCCTTTTCTTTGAAGAATGCGATAGACATAGTCAAAACGCGCTTGCATTCGTCCTTGCGCTCTTGTTGATCCCGCCCAGTTCCGCTCGTACTGCTGAGATTCAGCACCGGTGAGGCGATAATAGATCGTTGCCGGATTGCGACCGAACGCCTCGTGATCTGCTTTCACGCCCTCTGGCATGGTAACAGCTTTGTCCAGGCGCATCGTATCCAGAAGGCTTTGGATGACGATCAACATTTCATCAGGCGAGAGGCCGAAGATAGCACACAAGGCTTCTGGTGGCTTGACGTTCGACGAAAAGTAAACCTCGCAGCCGACCATCCCGAGCGCCCAAAGCGAATGCCTTGGGTCCGTGCGAGAACAAAACTCGGCAGTAAGACGCCCTCTGGCTTCTTTCATCCAATCTCGTCGCGTTGAAGGTGTGGCATGTGTGGTGTCTTCGCCAAAGAGGCCGTATTGCTCGCCAAGTTGAACGCATCGCTCTGCAAGCTCTTCCAAAGCCGGGAGTTTGTTTTCCTGATGCAAATCTCGCGCGGCACGTGCGATGAGGTGTCGATAAAGGGTGTCGTTCACCGTCGCATGTAAATAGGCGGCATGCTTTGCGGCGCCTTGACGGCTGTCTGTAAAAGTAATGAGCTTTCGCCCTTCACCAATTTTGTTTTTGCTTTGCTTGTTGGAGCTTGGCGGGGTAAAGCGATAAAGCTCTTCCGTCAAAACGGCTAAAGGGGCATTTCTCCCTAAACGAACCGGTGTTACCACTTCATTGTGAGTCGATCTGGAGCTGCAGCGAGGGCATGAAAAAAGTTTTTCACGCGAGTTGCCTTTCTTATCTACAATGCAATAAAGCTCCTTAAGCTTGGCATTGCCGCCACAAGCACAATCATTTTTTCTTTTACGACAACTTAAACATACCGATATGCTCACAGCTTTTGCGTCTTCTTCGACTTCTTCACCGAGCTCGGGATCGGGTTCCTGTTCCAGTGGTACCCATGTGAAGTAAGTTTGCCCGATGGTATCGTTTTCATAGAGAGCATCCACCTCGAATACATGCTCACGTTCATAAGCACGTAGATAACATTGCCCGCAGGTACGGCAAACGGTCAATTCGAAAACCGCGGCTTCGCAATGCTGGCAGTGCTCCTGTTTTTCGATATAAAGGTGGCTCCAGGTTTTATCTCCAGAATGGCTTGGACAAGAGTCGTTAACGCAAAGCCAGACACCCTGTGGCGCACGTGCGAACAAATGGTACCGAGCTGGAAGTAAAGGCATGCTGTCTGATGATTCGCGCGCCAAAGCGCCAAGCTCAACCAGTCGACAAACGGCCTCAATTGAAGTGTTGGATTCGCTTATTGAGCCGAATAGAGTAGCAGCAGCTCGTTCCAGCTCGATAGGCGTTTCTCGCATCAATAATTTTAATTGCACCAAATGTGGATTACAGCGCAAAGTCAACCACAGAAATCTTGCAATATTACCATCCACGCACTGTTTTGAAGCCGAGTCGATTTGTCGCTCACCGGCTAAGCCGGCAAGCTTCAAAGCTTCGGCAATCTCTTGCTGGATGGCATGGTCTCGCCGATTATCTACTGCAAGAAGATCGCGAAGCTTGAGATTGAGATCATTCGGAAATCTGGTGTATGCTTCAACGGATGGAGTGAAATCAAACGTTTCGGGTGGATCAGTTACGGAAAGCGTCTCACCAAAAATGACGTCATCATCACTAAACTCTTCGCCAAAAAGACGATGTGCAAATGTTGCGGCGGCAGAACGATCCGTCCTTGTCAACGTGGCACTCGTGGCAATGCAGCGGACTTCGCCGAGTCGTTTGTTGAGCCGATGTTTGAGGCGCCGTAGCAACATCGAGACTTCAATACCTTGCGCGCCGGTGTAGGTATGAGCCTCGTCAAGACAAATAAATCGCCATAATCCGGAATCGAAGAGCGGCGAATCTTGCGGGCGAATCAAAAGATATTCGAGCATCGCGTAGTTGGTGATCAGGATTTGGGGCGGATTGCGACGCGCTTCTTCACGCGAAACCACTTCGTTCAGCGGCGCGTCGGGAAGTTTTTTCCTTCCCTCCTTTTCTTTTTCCTCCAATTCACTCGTGTATCTGCCGAATGTGATTGTCGTCCCGTAGAGCAATTTGCGGAGGCGGATTAACTGATCGTTCACCAGCGCATTCATGGGATAGATGAGCAATGCCCGCACACCGGACGCCGGATCGTTCACGAGATCATGCAAGATAGGAATGAGAAAGCACTCGGTTTTCCCACTTCCCGTTCCGGAGGCAACAACGAGGTTGCGTCTTTCTACGATTAGCTTTTTGATGGAGTTGGCTTGATGCTTATAAAGCGGACGATCCGGTGGCAAAGGTCTATCTTGAGCAGGCTTAAGGTCCTCGCGGAAACGCAATAGGTCAGAATGAATCACTTTTTGACTGGCGAGATCACGCAATGAGCAATCCGTGACGTGAGGTGGATTGAGTTCCAAAAATGGTCCTCGAAACAGCACACCGGAAGCCTCAAAATCACAACGTAAAGCAGTCGCCAATTCAGGCTCACTTCGTTGCACATTAAAAGTCGTCAGGAGATAACGAATAAAATTTGATCTTAGGGTTTCGGCAATTTCAATGGCATTCATGGCGTCCTTCCTATTTTCTGTACCATACTAAAATGGATTCAACCAGGCAAAGAGCGTGGTCAAAGAGCAAACGGCAGCCACGGCGAGCGTTCGCGCTGGCGATAGCCAAATCCCTGCGGGTGAGGCCGGTTTCGCTCATGGCCTGTTCACATTTTACAGGCTCATGTACCCGCAAGCGATTGAGAGCTGCAACTGCCAGATTAATCGTGTAAAGCTTCGAAAATGGAACAGCGTTGTGATGGTGCTTCGAGCATTCCAGATAGCATTTCTTGAGAAGCTGGCCGGCTTGAACAGAAAGCAAGGCGGGCATGATTTCATCTCCGATAACCAGCCTTTTGATTGCCCCATTCAATTTCTCAACAAGCGATTCCGCGACGAGCTCATCGACAGCCTTTTTTCTTTCAGGAAATTCACGGCTTTGGTAGTTTTGATACCACTGCGCACAGGCTTTTCGAAAAAAGCGGCGGTCAAAGACCGGATAATAACCAGCCAGCCGTGCATGTGCAATGCTATCTGTTTTGGAATGCTCATTTTGATCGTGTATTCCGATAGCAAGACGATTCAGAAAACCCAAGTCCATCATGCGATTGAGATCTATTTTCTGAAGCTCGATCCGCTGCATTTGCATTTTTATTGGCATCTCTGGCGTGATGGGTCTTGCCATACTACGGCCAAAGTCGGCGGGATGATTATGGTTTTCATCTTCACTAATCAGAATGGTTTCGCAGGTGCAATACCAAGCAAATTGCGTTTCCCCATTCCTTTTGATTTCGAACCAGACTTCAAATTCATCCTGGCCATCAAGTGGATATTGCCAGTGTGCCTTGCCGTCGGCACATTTATCAGCAAAGCCCTTGATACATCGTCCCGTCGTCTCGCCGCTTTTTTCGTCGAATGCCGTTATCTCAACGTGGAAAGGCCGGCTTTTGTTTTTTCTATCTCGAGATGGAGATTTTGTTAAGCTTACAACCATTCTTTCGCTAAGGTGGAGCGGCGAATGGCCGAGCTTATCAACCCAGTAATAATCTCCTTTGGCATGGTCATGATCATTAAGCTCAAAAATGGCGCCCAGTGGTAACCACAGTTCCCACAGCGACAAGGTATCGAGCTTTGAATTACTTGCATTTCTGAATACTTCTTCAAGTTCATCGAATCCAATATCTGTGAAGTTTAACCCTGCATCAAAGAGTCTTGAAAGAACATATCGGCTTTCCCTCGCCGGATACCGCATGATCTCTTTCAACATGGGCGCAATTAAATCTGCTGTCTGAAAACTTTTTAAAAGGTGCGTTTTTGCTGACCATGGTGCAAGCTCATTAGCGAGCGCCAAGTTCGTCAAACCCCGTGCTGCTAACTCGATACTCTCTTCTATCTCCGCCACTTTCCGCCAGAGTAGCTCGCCCGTTTGTTTTGAGATTTTGTTGCGCGGTTCCGTTGCGGCAATTGCCAGCATGAAAAGCTGTTCGCTGGTCAGATTTGTGGATTCAACATTTCCATCTTCCAGAATATTGGAAAAGCCAAAATCCAGAAAAGGACGAATGAGTGGTTGATCGTCATCCTCTATAAACTTTGTGATGCCCTCGCTGTGACGCAACTGCATTTCGAGGCGATAAAAACTTGGTTGAAAAGAGCAGGGCAAGACTACTTCGTAGGTCGCATTTGCTTTTGAAAATGTGCTGGGTGGTAGCGAGAGCTTAAAAGTATTTTGCCAAGGTCGAAGCAAGTCAACGAGCACCAATTCAAGAGTGCCTTCGCTTTGTCCATAAGCCCGCCCTGAAACCAACAAAGTATTTTCGCAAATCACCCATTGGAAATCATCGATCTTCGGATTGTTGAAAACACGAAACAAGTTTAATTGATATTCGGCATTATCAACGTACGTTCGAAGAAACAGGGTAATATCGTTAGAAGAAGTGTGTCGAACGTAGTCGGAGAGCTCTGCCAAAGCGAACTGAATAAACGCATCGCTTTCGAATTTCCCACGCTTGAAGATTGAATCCCCATGGCAGATTTCATATTTCGATTCAGGGTAGCCTTGTACGCTAAGCTTTTTTGCAAAAGTCATTTCTTGCTGCGGGAGTGCCGGCACTTCCTCTGACCACTCCAGGGCCATTGCATCATGTGAAATGACACAGGCACGCAATACGTTGAGTAGCCATCGCATTGAAAGAGAAATATGATCGAATGCGATGATCGCGTCAAACTGCGCTGCTGTAATCGACCATACGATGCGATACTCGTGATCCGCTATCACTTCAACCTTGCCATACTCGCTATCAATGTGTTTTATGTCATGGGATTTCAGGATGACTTCAGGCAGCCGTTCTTTTGTAAAGAGAGTGTCTGGCGACGAAATTTCTATTGCAGGAACAAGAATGAATTCAATAGGAGTATATCGTGCGCTGATAAGCCCCTGCATAAGCCTGATGCGAAAGTGGCCTTGATTTTTTCCCGCCAATAGTTTTCTCAATTTGATTGTTAACTCACTTTTATCCTCTGACCATGACGCCTCATCACAACCCAACAATTCTCGAATTGGTTTTGTTATGGTATATGCTTGCTTTTGTAAGAGAGAACGAATCTGAACCTGAAGGCTGTCAAGCTCTGCGCGACGTTTCAATGTAATAGCCAAATCAGGAGACTGTTCCATAAACACAGGAACATCTTCCGGATTGGATGCCTCGCGTAGTTGCGCACCATCGACGAAACGAATTTTACCAGGCGAATCGGTGGAAGCTTTGGCGGTGAAAACTGCCTCGCCCGTTTCGTCAACAATCTCGATAGGCGATGCAATCTCAAACAGGCCGGCATCATAAGTCTGCCAGCCTTGTGGCGGGAAAAGGCGCTGGATGGGTGTAAGGCGCTCTTTTGTATCCGAGCACTGTAACTGCAAGCCATGTCGATAGAGTAATGCGTAGGAGCCGGCAGGAAGACCATCTTCAGCACTGATGACCCGTCCCGAAGAGATTTGACAATTCACTTGGAAAAACAAAAAATCTTCGCGTGGAAATTTGACTGTCCAACGATGCAAAGAAGCGCCGTCATCTCCATACAGGTCAACTGATACCCTGGAATTGTTTTGCGGAGCAATGGGGAGGTTGCTTAACGCAATTGAGGAAACTATCCAACGTTCATCGGAGCAGGAGGAGTGTACTGCATACGTTTTTGTATCAACCTTGTAATAAGCTGGCCGTCGAAAGCCGACAACATATTGTTTGGAAAAATAAAGTTGCGCTTGACGACGCGATATATCCCACAGCCATCGCGGTTGGGCAAAGCTCGATCTTGCTACAGTATCTTGGGTCTGATCATCATCTCGCTCTTGCAGGTGATCCCATATTTCCTTTTGAACCGGGTGATCCTGGAGGAGTTGATTGATCTCCTCACTTCGTAATTCGCCTTCTTGCCATAGATAAGCAGATTCACAAATGCCGTGGACGAAATCAACAGCGATTCGCTTCGAATATTCTTTTTGAACAAAGCGCTTTAAGGGTTTTGAGGTATGCAGTCTCTCTACGGTTTCCGGAAGCAGCTTGACTAATTCCTCCATGCCGAGGTTCGCGATCACGTCCCAGCCGGGTTCCTTGTTGAGTCGCCTGATCAGTTTCACCATATCCGGTACACACACTTGCGGAACGACGGCGTGATAGAGCACTGGCGTTACACAGGCGTACCCTTCGTCGGGAAAATAAAGATCGGACACACTGTCACGAGCTTGTCGGAACCTCTCGCGACAGACATTCTGAATGTTTGGGTCGAACGCAAGTCCGAGCTTGTGCAGAAAGGCATCCCAGAACCCTTTTTCTGAGGTATCCTCAAAACGTGCACAAAAGACCATTAGAAAGAGAAAGACTTTGTTGGGAATCCGTCCGATATTTATCCGTTGCCCATTGAGAAGATTAACCGCACTTTGAATGACTTGCTCAAGATCATCTCTCTCGACCTGCAATTGGCCGATCAAGTTGACATTCTGGAATTGCTGTTCAAGCTTCCGTTCCAGTTGGAGCAGTTCAATGAGGTCGTCACCTGTTTTCATATTTTGATTAAATCGATTAGGATGGTTTCATATAGCCTTTGTTAATGAATCCGACTTTATCAAAAGCAAGCAGTGTGCCAAGGAGACAATGGCCGTTATAATCGACAGAAAACAATTGATTACAAATGCCTTCGCTCGGTGTTGATTTCAATCACAGTTGAAAAATTATCAACCTCGGTTTAAATTGCTGTCGCTCGTTTGCAAAAATTTATGCACTGCTTGCGGCGAAATGCCCAACAACTTCGCGGCTTTGCTCTGATTTCCTTCAGCCGCTTCCAGCGCGCGCAACATCAATTGCTTGCGGGCGCTGGTGAGATAAGCTTCGAGAGAAAAATTTTCGTGAGGTTCGGGCAAGGCTGCCAGTGGATCGGAATACGTCACCGGCTCGGCAACGAGCAGATCATCCGCCTCGAGAACTGGATTCGTCGCGAGCCGGAGGGAACGCTCAATGACGTTTTCAAGCTCACGCACATTCCCAGGCCACGAATGATTTTGCAGGCGCGTCAATGCGCTGGGAGCAAGCCGTTTGGGTTTTTTGAGTCCGGCGTTGAGGTGATCCAGAATATGCAACGCCAGTTTTGGAATATCGCTTCGTCGTTCGCGTAACGGCGGCAGGTGAATTTCGCCGACATTCAGGCGATAATACAAATCTTGGCGAAATCGCCCTTCCCGAATCATTTTGCCGACGTCTTGGTTGGTCGCGGCGATGATGCGCACATTGACTTGATGCGACTTCTTTTCTCCCAACGGCTCAACGAGTCCATCTTGCAAGACACGCAGCAGCTTGGCTTGAATTGGAACTGGCAATTCGGCCAACTCATCAAGAAAGAGCGTGCCGCCGTTCGCCACGTCAAATTTTCCAATTTGATCGTTGGTTGCGCCAGTGAATGCTCCTTTTTTATGTCCGAACAAGATGCTCTCCACCAAGTCGTGAGGAATGGCCGCACAGTTGATCGGAACAAAAGGCTTTTCGTGGCGATCACTGAGGTAGTGAACGAGCCGAGCAAAAACTTCTTTGCCGGTACCTGTTTCTCCAAGAATGAGAATGGGGACATCCGAAGGAGCAAGCGCGGCTGCCATCGCCAGCGCTTTTTTCATTTTGGCATGATCGCCAACGATACCCCAAATTTGAAGGGCGGTATTGAGATCGACAATCGGTGTTTCTTGTTCTTCAAAAGATGCGAAGTTCGCTCGAACACGAGGGAAGTCTGGCGAAGTCAGATCGACTTCAGAGACCAAAGGACGATCTTGGGTAACAAATTTTGGAGGTCTGACGTGAAGAATATGAGCTAGAATATCTCCGCTTGCGGCCAGCAAAACCCAACACGCGTGCATTTGTGGGGTGCCTGAGGCGACGGAAATGTAGAAGTTTGTTTCGGGTATCTTCTCAGTAATCTCCGCAATATGTTGGCGCAATCCACGCAGAATGGTGACGTAGTCGGTTGGATCGTCCAGTGGCAGATCTTTTACTTCAACAGCCATATTCGGATGAAGTGTTCTTAAAGCCTCGACCGTTGCTGAGGTGTTCTTTTGGGTGTTTGGTGTTGAAAAAAGAATAATCCGCTCAAAGGATCTTGCCGCGACGAGCGACAAAATTGGGCCGGCTTGCTCTTCTTCGCCGATCAAGCCTGGCGAATAAGGGTCGTGGAATCCCGTGAATGTCAACAGGATTTTCATAATTTTCTTCGAACCTCCAAAAAGTCGAGATCAAATCTGGCGAGTTCCCCATTCTCTTATGGTATGAATTACACGAAAACTATGAATACTATGGAACGATTCCAATCGGTTTTTCTCTTACTCTATCTACACTCATGTCCCTGATTTTGCAGTTCAAATATGTAATATGAATCAATCCTAATCAGCCTCATGTTGGCTACCACACCCAATTCATGTGACTGTATAAGGTTTTGGTGTAACCTTAATCAAAAATACGTTGAAAGGTAAATGCTCTATGCGTTTTCGTAGGCATGCGGTGAGTAACAAAAATAAAAGAAGGCGCACGGCTACGAGACGTATCGTAACTTGTGTGCGCCTGTTGTGGGATGTTACCCACCGCTCGGGTAACTTGGGCCGATTGCTCGCCAGCGGCGAGGGCGTCCGTTTCCCCGATGCTATTGTCGCTTCGAAGTTTTCCTCCGTATCTTGTCTTTGTATTCGCCGACAATAAGAAGCAAAGCCGGGTGTGCCAGTTCTTCGATGTCATTGAAGTGTATCGGCCGCCATACGACCTCATCCCTCCCCTGAACTGCAAGGTTCTTTCCCAGCAGTTCGTCAAAGTCTTGCGGCACTGAATAGCCGAACTCGATCAATGGATTATCCCCAACGCTTTCGAAGCCGACGAACTCATCGTCGATCGCGTTGAACTCGGCGATAACGCAAGGGCCATTGATGCCAATCGAAATACTTCTTGAGAGCAGCGGAATCTTCGACAGTTCGTCTTTCTGCGATTTTTTCGACATTGCAATTCCTCCTTGAAATTGTTTGCGATTTTACTCATAACAATCCCTCATCTGCGAAACTGAAATAGCGCTCACCACCTACGATGATGTGATCATGCACAGCGATGCCAACAACTTTACAGGCCTCCTTCAGTTTCTTGGTGATGAGGCGATCATCGGGGCTGGGATCTGGATCATGACTTGGATGATTGTTCACGAAGATCAATGAAGCTGCACTTTCATCGAGCGCTGCCTTGATGATTTCCCGTGGATTGACCAAAGAATCCGTCAAGCTGCCTTCAAATAAGATGCGATCCTTAATGACTCGATTCCGGCAGGTCAAGAAGATCACGATAAACACCTCCCTTGTTAGATCGCGAATCCGTAACGCAACCCGCTTGAATGCATCTTGGCTCGTTTCGATTCTCTCACTGAAAGCATCAGTCTCAGCCGCGAGCTTTTTCCCAATCGCAAGTGCAGCCTTGATTTGTGCAGCCTTCGCTGCTCCGATGCCGGCAATGTTGCATAGATCATTTACAGTGCGTCTGTCCAATCCTCGAAACCCTTCGAATTCTCTGAGTAGCTTCTGAGCCAACTCAACCGCGGAGAGTTGTCCATGTCCTGATCCCAGAATAATTGCCAGCAGTTCTGAATTCGATAGGCTGTCTTCGCCTAGTTCAATCAGACGCTCCCGCGGCCGCTGGTCAGTTGGCCAGTCGCGAATTCTCCACTTAGAGTCCATGAGACCTCCGAGAACAGTTTAGCTGTCTGAATACGAGTGGGCGCGCCTGGCGATTTCTGCAAACCTGATCGGTTTCCACCACAGATCGCGATCAATCTCCAAGCCTCCGATGTTGATTTCTTCAAGCTCATCGAGCGAGATGTAACCCCATTCTGCCATCTGGTCGTCGCCGAGATTGGCATAGCCGAAGAAGATTCGTTCCTCGGGGCTATACTCTGCGATGTACCAGTCACATTGAGCGATGAAGAAGTGCATGTGAATAATCTTCTCATCGAATGGGACATCCTCCGTGCTGTAGAGTCGTGGAAGCTCGGCAAGCTCTTTTTCAGATGGTTTATTCCACATCTTATCTCCCTATGTGATTTCATCCCGATTCAATTCTTGGTCGAATCCGTGTGTCCCCACCTGCTCACCAGGTACGAATTCTTCGTACACATAGAGCGTGCCTTGCCAGTTTTCAAATACGTGCTCAATGATTTTGCGAACCTTTTCCCACGCCAACCCTCCGTAGCCAGCCCCAATTCGCGGCATAGCTATGGAACGGATGTTTTCTTTCTCAGCCAGAAGCTTCATGCGCGCGAGTGATATTTCAACGGCTTCATAGAGAGCGTGAGCTCCTGGGAACTCTTGTGTCCCAAGATTGAATACTGAAGGCCTGCCAATCACTTTCCAGAAAAAAACATCCCCCAAATTGAACCGCCTGGGCTTTGCTTTACAGCGGCGCCGATACTCTTTATACATATGTGGGTGACGCTCCTTGAACCCAAGGGCCACACCTGCACCCATGATCCCTTGACAATTGCACCCATGCGCAAGTGCTTGAGCATTGTAGCGATTGATGAATAAGTCACCGGAGACGAATCGAATAGACCTCGTCGTTGAGTTACTTCTGGTTGGTTTGGTGTTCATAGGCTTTTTCCTTCGCGCGATTTCATCAGGTTCAAACCCATGAGCTTTTGCAACAATTGACGGAAGACGATATCCGCATAGATGAACAAAGATGCGGTTGATCATCTCTCGCTTCTCCGAATCAGCTTCTCTGTACCCTTGCAGGACATTGCCGAATTGAGAGTCCATGTCGGTGCGTAGAGCTTCAGCAAAAGTCTCCACATAGAGACCGTTATGATCATTGGGCAGCGAATAATCTGGCAAATCCTTCGACCAGAAATCATCATTGTCGGGAGTTATTTTGCCATCACTCGTGTTTGTCTTCAACTCGTCTTTCATAATACTTTTCTCCTTTCCAGTTTCTTTTCATTCCAAATCTTGAGATTCTGCGCAGTCAGAAAGCGTGGTGTTTCAAAATCATCGGTCATGATACTTGCGCCGATGGTGCAGCAATCTGGGCAACACTCAATGTCTTCACAAATCCAACGTGTGACCCAGATACCGATACTATCATCGAAATAGTGGTGCATGTGGACTGATTCAAAGACTTCAAAGGGTTTGCAGCAATTCGGACAGCAGTTCGAGATTTTCTTTCCGTCTAACATTGTAATCCCTCCTTGTGGTTTTCTCAGTTTTGAAAGAGCGATTGTAGCTTGATGGTAAACGGTCAGCGAGGGATGAGTAAGGAGGGAAATTTTGCCTGCAAGGAAACACAAAGGGATCTAGTACTCGACACAATTAATTTTTGAACGTATACTGTGTTGAAAAAGGCCAACACAAAACAAAAACAAATAGCGAGTATGTCAAAACGAGTTATCAAGCTTTCAAACAAAGAGATTGCTTTTTTACAAACAGAACGAAAAAAGAGGGGTACACCCCCTCGAAAGGTCAATCGGATCAATATTCTTCTCCTTTCTCACGAAGGAAAGAAGGACGCGGACGTTAGCACATTTCTCCATACCAGCCGCACCACGGTTTTACCGTCAGACGCCGATACGTTGAAGAAGGGTTGGATCGGGCTTTGAACGAGCGACCACGTCCCGGACAACCCAAACGCTACACGGTCAAGCATGAAACCGAACTCACCGCTCTCGCGTGTTCAACCCCGCCCGAAGGAAGAAACCAATGGACCGCGGAACTTCTCATGGATCGAATGAGAACTACGATCGAAGGATGCGAAACCGTCAGCGAAAGCATGATCCGATTGATGTTAAAAAAAACAAATGTAAGCCTTGGCTGAAGAAGATGTGGTGTATCGGAAAGATCACCAGCGACTATCGAAGCCGCATGTACGATATCCTTGATCTGTACGCGGAAACCTATGATCCCAAGCGTCCGGTCGTCTGTATCGACGAAAAAAGCAAACAGCTTCTCGGAGACCCAAGAGGCCCACTTCCCATGAAGCCGGGGGTCGTGAAACGAGAAGATTACCACTACGCGAGGAATGGAGTTCGGAACCTCTTCGTAGCGGTGGAACCGAAGGCGGGGAAACGGATTGTGTCCGTCACCCAACATCGGAAGAAACCAGATTTCGCAAGGTTTGTGAGGGACATGATCAGGAAGCACTACCGAGCAATTGAGAAGGTTCGAATTGTCTGCGACAATCTCAACACCCACTTCGAGAAATCGTTTACCGAAACATTTCCCAGAGCGGAGACTGAGAGAATTTTTTCAAAAATTGAGTTCCATTACACGCCCGCTCACGCTTCTTGGCTTGACATGGCGGAGATTGAGATCGGAATTCTTGATCGGCAATGTCTGAACCGGAGAATGGGAAACGAAGACGTGCTGAAACGGGAGGTCGCCGCGTGGGCAGACACGAGGAATCTCGCACAGAAAACCATTGAATGGAAATTTACGAAACAGGACGCGGATGAGAAATTAGGAAGTCATTATGTTTAGAAATTAATTGCGTGGGGTACTAGATTACACGAATTAAGATGCGATTCGGGTCGTACCAACTCCAGCCGAGCGAGAAGTTTTCGCTTGTCATTGATGGGGGAGTTGCAGATTATCTATACTGGTTATGGATTGGTTTTGGAGCACAAGTGAATTTATTCGCTACAGAAAATCAATTGGTTAGCTTATCTGACTCCTTACATTTTAACCCATAACGAGTATAATTTGTTGTAAATGATCAATCGGAATTTTCTTGATGAGATTGTGGGTCGCATTGAAAAAGCAAAGGAAGGCGACCATCCTTTGAAGCGTAGATTATTTTGCTTGCATGCAATAGAGTTTTTCTTTACGACACCTCGCTAAAAGTAATGGCCCGGCATACATGGGAGAAATCATGTTATCATCAACTCACCCCGATCAAGACCTTGCTTTGCCACTCGATGCGAGTGAGGGAAATTATCCGTCGACCACAGGAAGAACACCTCGCGGTTCAGAATGTTTGGTATATCAAGCTGCATATGCACTCACGCAGGACACGTCGCGCTGAGGTGCGCGTTATGAAGTATGGCTTGAGACGGCTGATGAGATTCGTCGCAAAGCGCTGCAGATGACTTTGATTGTGCAACTAATTGATGACCGGAACGGAAATACCCTCCTAAGGTGAACTTCTCTTCGTTACCAACTTTCACCGAAGTGAATACTTTCTGCATTTCGACAAACATTTGACATTTTCCTTGCTTTTGCATTGGATGGTAATACCTTATGAGCAACTTCAAAGATTCAGACTATAGTAAGAAATATTTACGGTGGGAAAAGCCTGAAGGCTGGATTTTCCAAGATTTTATAGCTCACAAAGTTCGAGAATATTCTCTTCTATGGCGCGATCCTTATGGATTGCACTTGGGTACTCCGTTGCGATTTAAGAAAGCCATGCGGTGAGTTCAACAAAGGACATTGGCCATTTCTGGCCCTTAGCTGATGATTCAGCGATCGCAAAGTTAGTCGATGTTTTCAAACAAGGCTGCATTCTTTTCGTTGGGGCAGGAATTTCCTGGGCTCAGTTTCCGCTTGCTAGAGACTTAAAGCAAACCATTATAAGGACTCTAATTGAAAACGCTTACGAAGTAACAAACGAAAAAAAGGAAACTTTTCTATCTCATCCCTCCTGGACCTCTCTCACTTTGGAGACGCTTATAGGGCGGTTATTCGAGGCATTTGGGAAAGAGGCGCTTGATGGAATTATTCAGCTTTTTCAAGGAGGTTCGCCTAGAAACCTGGCCGGAAACCCGTAGTTTTGGTACAAACTTCTACGCTGGGCAAAAATTCGGTCGGCCGGGCCAAGCGGTGAAATTATGGCGCCACAGCTGCGCACGATCGATTTTTTCGAACAGGGCGATGCCCCATCGCCGCAGCGAAGACCAAAAAGAAAAAGCATCGCCCCTTTTGGCCCGGTCTTTACTGGCGATCAGCATGAGGTTGACCACCGCTGCCGCCAGCGCGACCTGCCAGAACGTACGTTTTTTGCCAACGTAGCGACTCTTGCGGATGCCGCGTTGCACCAGACGCGCGATGCTGTGCTCGACCACCACGCGCTCGCGATAGCGCGCTTTGAAACTTTCGGTGGCCGCGGCCGCCCGCGCTTGCTGCAACAAATCTTCGCGCGGATGCAACTGAATCTTTCGCCCGTCGCCAGCTTTTGATTTGATGCAGCGCTCGCGCAACGGACAGGCTGCACACACCGCCGCAGCAAAAGAAAATTGTTTGGCGGTGCGGCGCTCGCCGCTCATGCCAAAACGCAGCCTCACCAGTCGATAGGTGGTCGTCGTCTGGCCGGCCGGACACGTGACTTGGTTGTTCGCCAAATCAATCATGAAATCGTGTTTGGTAAAATGATTGCGCTGCGGAGCCTTGGGAATTTTTGCAATGAGTTCAGTTTCCCGATGCTCAAACTGCTCACGCACCGCCGCCGTGCCATAGGCGCAGTCGCCAATCGCGGCCTCAACGGCGTTGCCGGTGTTGCGCTCTGTGGCCTCGACCAACGTGGTGGCGGTCTCGCTGTCGTGTACATTGCCGGCCACCACCTCGACCGCGGTAATCAACTGCGAGTCGGTGTCGGTGGCCACCGCAGCTTTGTGACCGTCAAAACGATTCGAGGAACTCTTGCGGCCGTGGCGCATCTCAACATCGGTGGTGGCCACGATGCGGTCTTTGGCAACTCCTTGTTTGATGACGACTTGCCCGTCAGCGGCGGTCTCGAGGTCTTGCAGCAACAGCGACGACAGCAAGGACGCGGCTTCACGAAGGGTGTTGATTTTTTCGGTGGCGGACCTCGTGTCAGAAGTTTGTTGAGTGGTGGCGATGGTCTCTTGCGCCAACGACAGCAGCGCTCGTGCGTCGCCGGCCAGCGAGGTCAGCAACTCTCGGCGCGCCGCCTCGTCGTCCCAGTTGATGCTCGCGTCGCCCTTAAAACTTCTGCCAAAGTAGCGGTTGAATTTTTCTTTGAACTTTTCCACAATCGATCGACCAGCCTGCTGCGCCAGGCAGTGATAAAGTTTTTTGATGCCGTCGGCGAGCAGGTTGTAAGTGTCTTTGACCGCGCCTTTGCCGAGAATGTGCGTGGTGTCCATCGCCACTTTCATCTTTTTATTCTTGAGATGGCCGCGCTCGCGGGCATAGTCCAGAGAGCGCTGGAAGAGGGCCTTGGCTTGCTCGTTGAGAATCAGCTTGGCGCGAAACTCTTGCAACGTGCTTTTCGCAAACGGTTGTTCGGCGAGTTCGGTGCCCAGTGCCACGGCCCAGCGGACATCGTAAGTGGCGCGTTGTACGGCTTCATCGTCGCTGATGCGATTATACGCTTGCAGCACGCAGGCGCTCGCCAGCACACTTGGCGGTCCCGCCCGGGCGGGACGACCGTTGTTCAGACAATATAAGGAAGCATAATCGTCGTCGCGAAAAATCTCGTGGCGACGCGCGCTGAGAAAACGGTAGAACGAGTTCTCTTTGATTTTGCGCACGTAGAGGTTGTCGGGGCTAAACAACGCGCATTGGGCAGGGGCTTTACCAAGCATGGGCGATGACTTTTGATGGTGAAGGGGTCGATGATTTTGTCATGCACAAGATAACACCAAACGCGCCGCCACGCAACCACTTTCCGGCCAGGCTTCTAGCTCATACCATCGCTTCATATCCGAGACTCTTCAACGCAAGTTCGTTCACACTGTGTATACAACAAATTTCGACGAGCTCTTGGAAGTAGCTTGCGCTGAATTAGGGCTGGAATACAAGAGACAGGTATTTTCAAGTACTGACCATGTCTTTGTCTCTTCCTCAACCTCAACTCCGGACGCACCCATGATCGTTAAACTTCATGGTACAGTGAGCCAATTCGAATCCATTCTGACGACGGTCAAAGATATATTCAGAGCTAAAGAGTCGTTCCATTTGTCGCTCCTAAAAAGGCAAATCGCGTCTAGACCGTTGGTCGTTGTGGGGTATAGTGGTAGTGATTTTCTAGACGTAATGCCTTGTCTTTTGTCAGCGGATATTCAGCAACTCATTTGGATCGTGCACGTTCCACTAGGATCCTCGCCCTCTAAATCCGTAGACAGCATGCTAACACCTTCAAATCGTTATCTTAGTCTTCTATCTCGCCGACCGTCCGTACAGATTTTGGTCGCCGATACAGAGATGGTATTTGAACAGGCTGCCGATATTCTTGGCATTCATTTTAGACCTACTTCGGGCTATAGGAAAAAACCTCTCAATGTCCCCGGTCTTGTCTCCATGGTTCAGTCACACCCTGCTCAAAACTGGGAATTGCTTGATAGGTTTAGAGTGCTTGATCGATTTCCCGTTGATAAGATTATGCTATACCTCCGCAGTAAGGATCCTTTCGTCGACCAGGTATACAGCCCCGGTGCATTTAGTGATTGGCGCATATATTATGGGCTGGTTGATAAAGCCGTCACAAGACATATTGCTGAGACATATCGTGCGTACGGGCTCGCACTGCTTCGCCATAGAGAGCTCGATCAGAATCTCTATTACTGTGAAAATGCCTTGCTTAAGGCTCAAGAGATGCTGCAATTCATAGGTGACGAACAAGCGTATCGTGACATTCAGCTAAATCGGATCGAGTTGGAATTTATGCGTGGGGAGTTAGTATCATTCGACAATGCAGAATCTGCCCTTGAGAGGCAAGGGCATCAGCAACTCTTAGTGAAAGCAACTTGCAAGAAGGCTGAGTTGGAACTGCGGCGTGGTAGCACTAACGAGGCATTCGGCATTCTGGTCAATTGCACAGATCGCGTCAATAAGGTGGATGATGTAGAAATACTGACACTATATGAGGGCCTTGTCGTAGCAGTCGTAAGTCATATTCAGGCTGAATTTGCCGCACTGTGGGCATTTGAAAAGGTCTGGGATTGGAATAACTGGTCAGCCCATTTCATAGAATGTGCGGGGAGATATCTCATCCATGTAGCATCTGGGGTTCCGGTACCGAGCTGCATTGATCATGATTCGACGTTAGCGGCAATTGCGAGGCTTTTGCTGCAGAATTTCGGTACAGTTGCTCGTGATTATCTGTGGTCGAATGATGCCTTCTATCTGTCCGGGTTTCAGTCAGAGATTGAAGCATATTTAGATAAAATGGAATCTAATGGTATTACAAAAAGTGAGTTTGAAAGAGCGTTGTCAGCCTGTCGTAATTTACGCTTTTAGCTATTCACCTAAGCGTTAGGCGCCGAAGAGATATATTGAACTTCAAATGGGCGGGTAACGAAGGTAAGAACGCAATAGACATTGCTGAGTTTTTATTCCAATAGTGGGTCATGACACCAACTACATTGACATATCGTGACGTACTTTTCGACACTGACGGTTCACGCCGCAGTCGAACCAATGCAGAAAGACTATATGGTGTAAGAGTCGTACAGGTTGCTGAGATATTTGAAGCTATACAAGCTCTGAAAGACAAACCTGTAAAGCTAAGTGTTCCTCCAAGAGTCTTCATATCTTATCGGTGGGGTACAGATGAAGAAAACGCCTGGGTTGATGACCTGGCACATCAATTACTGGAAAGAGGTTACGAAGTCTTGTATGATAGGTTTCTGGACCAATTCAGGAATGATACTGTTGTCGCTGAAATCGTATCACGAATAGCGAACTGCCATATATTTCTTATGATAGTTGATCCAGGATATATCGAACGCGCAGGTAATTCGGAGACCCAACAATTTCTGTCAAGAGGCTGGGCTTATGTCGAGTTTCGAATAGCACAGTTCATACCCATACAACTCGTTCGCTGGGGGTTATTAAGATGCGGCGATAAAGTTCCACGAGGATGTAGACTTCCAAGCGAGCGTAACCTGGGGAACGTAGCGGACGTGCGCAACGGCGAGAAGCTAAAGGAAGCTTTGAATACTCTGTTCCCTATCGTAAAGGACACACCGGAAAAGAGTAGGAGACAAGAGGCAGAGCAATTATTGACCCAAGCAGTCAAGGAGTGCCTGGATGGAAGGTTAGGGGAAGCAAGCGACCTTGCTCGCCGCGTAATTGATCTTATTCCGGGAATAAAGGATGGCTATCGTATGCTCGCGCTGTGCGCACTCATAGAGAATAGAATCGACGAAGCACACTGGGCTGTTGACAAAATGCTGAGGAGTGATCAAATCGGAGGGCTGGGTTCTCCTGTCATACGTCGTACGAATTTTCTACTAGCAGCGCAGGTACTTAACAGTATGGGTAACCACAGGAACGCTCTGGAAGTAATAACATACGATAAGCTGGACGAACTCTACCATCTAATATTGGCTAACGCTTTGGCAAGCATGGGACAGGAGCGGGCGGCCTATGCGCACATCCTAAACGCGTTTGAACATCAACCTCATTTGAAGAAGGGGTGGAAAGATTATAAGAATTCGATTTGCCATATTTATGATGCACATTCAGAGTACGATAAAACACTCCTTACTGAGTTGATAAATCAGTTATATCCGGTTCCAGTAACATTGGAAATAACTCAATTCGACAAGTTAGCTTTAGAGGATGGGAGCAGATTTATTATTCCGAAAGTTCTTTTCTTACAGGAGTGCGACATACCTGAATACCACTTAGGTGCATTCTTCAATATAACAATAATGATCAAGGCCATGGAGGGGATACCCTTTGAAGTCTTCAGCTTTACTGATAATTATTCGAAAGAAATAAGCGGGCATAAATATGAGGTATGTTGTTCATCATGCGAGCACACGATTTCATTCTCTGAAAAGAAGGAGGTTTTATGTCATTCGTGCGGCGCAGAGCTAATACCGTCATCCGGTATGTCTTTGGGTAATCTCCCTGCTTGTCCTTACTGTAATGGTAATATTTTTACTTTGCTAGCTCCTGCATTAGATGGAGCTTTCTGTCCATGTCCCTATTGTCGACTTGGCCAGTTCAAAGTTAGGCAATAACTAGCGCGCGTGAGTGAGCTGCATATTAACAGGCAAGAAGATAGCTCGGAGATTCTGAAGTGCGGCTATTCAAATGACATCAAGTTCGCATACACCGCGACTAAAGTGGTTACCCCTGTACATAAAAGAACGTTTATTAGACATAGCCCCATCAGCGCTTTATGCTGCATGCGAGACAGCGGCCATTCAATGCATCAGGAGACGCAACAATAACAACGTAAAAAACCCGAACCCAAATAGAGAACAGTTTATTAAACCGCTAGAAGGTTCTCACAGAAAAAGTGCGAACTAAGTAGGGGAAACTGAAAAACGATTTTGCGGGGTTGCGATGAACGCTGCCCGCCCCGCGCGCATGTTCTTTGATACCGTGAAGTCAGATTCTGCTGGTCGCGAGCATGAGATTGCGGCTGA
>Ga0247727_10001088_pt1 | contig 66083 bp, 68 predicted proteins | sample WisWelCaveWW1625_FD_202498 | JGI IMG/M metagenome (GOLD analysis project Ga0247727, IMG submission 202498) | Biofilm microbial communities from Wishing Well Cave, Virginia, United States - WW16-25 | ecosystem: Environmental > Aquatic > Deep subsurface > Groundwater > Cave microbial mat | place... | reverse complement strand
AGCGTGCGATTTCGATGCCTCTCGGGAGAGGCGATCGACGATGCTGTTGCTCGCTTCAGTGGCTCGCTTGAGCCAGACGAACGAAACGTCTCTGCCGTCATCTTCAACTAATGCGAACAGACGCTCCCGCAGGTCTCTGTTCTTCACAGGCCCCTTTGTCGTCCGCCACTTATCGTCCCGGCGCCACCGGATATGCCAGCCCTCGCGGAAACACTTCTCGATGTAGGTGCTATCAGTCCGTACTTCGATCGCACCGTCGACGCCAGCGGAGCACGCGCCGGTCGAACGAGTAGGATTGCTCGCCGATCATCGCCGATGACCAACGGGCGCAGTTCGTTTGCGGAGGTGGGTCAGATGAGCAAGACACATGACTATGAAAAACATGCCGGCGAATATGCCGAGCTCGGGATGGAAGGAACACAATACCTGGCATTTCGCGACATTTCCATGCTGATCCGGGAGTACGCAGGATCCATCGCATCTGCGCTTGATTATGGCTGCGGCGCTGGGCGTTCAACACGATTTCTGAAGCGCCTAGGGTTCAATGTAGTTGGCGTAGACGTTAGCGGTGAGATGCTAGAACAAGCTCGATCCAAAGATAGGTTGGGCGAGTATCACCATATTCCCAGCGGACGCCTGCCCTTCGAGGATTCTGCGTTCGATCTAGTCTTTTCGAGCTTTGTGTTTCTGGAAGTGTCGCGAATCGAAGAGATCGAGGGCATTCTCAAGGAAATGAAGCGAGTGCTTCGGAAGGATGGCATCATCATATTCGTGACCGATTCGATGGAAGCTACCAAAGGAACTTGGGTATCGTTGTCATACTCGTTTCCAGAGAACGACAGGCCGCTCCATAGCGGTGACACGGTAAAACTGCTGATCCGGGGCATTGACGTAATACTGTATGACTACTACTGGACTGAGGATGATTACACACGAGCCGCCGAACGCGCTGGGCTCATGCTCGCCAAGCTTCACAAACCGCTCGGTTCTAGCGATGACTCAATAGAGTGGCGGGATGAAACTAAGATGTCACCCATGGCAATATACGTGCTCAGGAATAAGTAACTACCTCAAAGTTCGTTCAGGCCCTGAATGCGGGCCAAGCGGCGGAACCAAAGAAGCGCACATGCGAACTGCAACAGGCCCCGGACGGCACTCGCATCGCGTTCACGTCCAATCGTGACGGCGACTTCGAGGTCTTTGCTGCGTGAGCACCTCGCCGCCCACGCGTTGCGCAGCGGCCGACGCACCGGCCTCGTGTTCGGACGGACAGAGATCCGGCCGTTCGAACCCACCACGCTGAGCGGACGCGCCGCCACAGCGTGGAGGCGCATGAACCTCAAACGAGATGAGGCGGAGCTTGAGCCGATCGCGCCGATCGCCCTGCACGAATGCCGCCACACCTTCGCCAGCCTCATTATCGCGGCGGGGGTCAACGCCAAAGCCCTCGCCACATACATGGGCCACGCCTCGATCACGATCACGCTCGACCGCTACGGACACCTCATGCCCGGCAACGAGGGAGAGGCCGTAGAGCTACTCGACGCCTATCTTGCGGATGCCACCGCCGTGAGAGCGCTGCCCGAATCTTCGGGCTGGCGGTTGAACGGGCGTCGAAACGCGCGATAGTTGCGCGATAGTTTCCACCCGTCTCAGGCGGTCTTGAGCGGACTTGAGCGGAAGATCTCCCTCAGCCGCACGCGCGCTCGAGCCAGCCACGATCGGCGCAGACAAGCCAAGAATGGCTTAACGGAGCGGCGCCGGAGTCGAACCGACCGAGCGTGGGGTTACCACACCGCACAGGTTTTGAAGACCCGCTGGGCCACCGGGCCCATGCCGCTCCGCGGTGAGCGTACCCGCGGGCTCGCGCTACGGAGCCGCCGGAGCGGCTTGACGCTTGGCGGACGAGCGGCTCCGCTTCGGGGGCGCGCCCCCGTTGGCGGGCCGGAGCTCCGAAAGCGCGGCTGTCACGCCGACGACGAGCGTCTCGAGCGCGGCGAGGCGGGTCGCGAGCTCGTCTGTCTTGACCGTCAGCTCGTCACGGGCCGCCTGCGCCTCCTCGAGCAGGACGCGAAGCTCGTCCTCGGACGAGAGCGCTTCCACCTCGTCTACCGCGGCGCCATGCTCCGGCTGGGCTTCAGGGGCCCACATGTCGATGGGGGCTGCCGGGTGCTGCATCTCTTCCCACTGCTCGGCGAGCGCGTCGGCGAGGCTGAGGCGATCGAGGCCGAACCTTTCGACGCAGATCTCTCCCAGAGGACGCCCCGTCGCCTCCTGCTCCTTGAGGGCAAGAGCGAGCTCGTCCGCGGCGATCAGCCCGCGCTCGACCAGGATCGTGCCGATCCGGCGAGGGGCCGTCTGTCCCTGTTCGACATTCACACTCGCAGCTATCGGCGGGCGGCGCCGGGCGCTTGAGCTGTGCGACGATGCCGCGGTGGCGCACATCCGGCTGATCGAGCCCGAGGACGCGACCGGAATGCTCGCCGAGGAGTACGACGCCGCGGTCAAGCGGGCGGACAAGGTCTACAACATCGTCAAGTCGATGAGCCTGCGGCCGGGCGTGCTGCGGCCCTCGATGGAGCTGTACCGGACGATCATGTTCGGCCCCTCGGGGCTGACGCGGCAGGAGCGGGAGCTGCTCGCGACTGTTGTCTCGGCAGTCAACGAGTGCCACTACTGACGGCGCGCGCACGCCGACGACCTCCGTGCCGAGGGCGCCCCAGACGAGCTCGCCACCCACGCCGAGCACGACTACCGGCAGGCCGACCTCGACCCGCGCACACGGGCGCTGTGCGACTACGCTCACAAGCTGACGCTGACTCCGGCGACGGTGGGGGCCGCAGATGTGGACGCGCTACGTGGGCACTCACTCGACGACGAGGCGATCCACGACGCGATCCAGGTGATCTCCTACTTCAACTACATCAACCGCGTCGCCGAGGCTGTCGGCACCGACTCCGAGCCCGAGTGGGAGCCGCGGGAGTACGCGCCGCGCGCCGGTGCGTAGCCGATCGACCTAGCAACAGTCTGTTGCAAGGTCGCCTGTGCGCTTCAACCCTCGCGGGCGGCGCGACGGAGCACGCGCCTGTCGCCGATCCGTCGCGTGAGCCCGTCCTGGTCGAAGCGCTCGACCAGAAGCTGCGCGTCTCGGCGACCGGTGCCCGCGAGGTCGCGGAACCGCGCCAGCGTGATCTCGCCCGCCGCTCGGCACTCCGCGACGAGCACGTCCTTCGCTACCTCGTAGCCGCCGGCTCCGATCACGTACCCGTCGCCCAGGCGCACGAGGCGGCCCTGGCGCTCGAGGAAGCGCACGAGGTCGGCGTCGTCCGCCTTCGTCGCGGCCACGCCCGCCGTCGCAAGCGTGCGCTCGAGCTCGGTCGCCTCCTCCTCCCGCGCCCCGAGCGAGCCGGCGGCGCCCGGCAAGTAGAGCTTCGCGCCGCGACGTTCCAACGGCAGCCGCGCCATGACGTCCGCCGCCCAGGGCCCGGGCGGGACGGGGACACCGGGGTCGAGCGGGTCGGCGCGCGCGATCTTCGCGCGCAGCTCGGTTTCGAGACCGTCGAGCCACGCCTTCGAGAACACCCACGGGCCGGCGCGCTCGACCCCCTCGAGCTCACCGTCGAGCACGTGACGGAGCGCGTCCAGGTGGACGGGCTCGCGGATGGCCGCCGCCACCTCGCCGCTCTCGAACCGGGTCATCCGGTCGGCGTTGCGGTGACGCGGAGGCGCCGGGTCGATCACGCGCCCGCCGCCGACCGTCGTCTCGCGCCGGAGCACGACACGATCGCCGCGGGCCGCGACGACGGGCTCCGCCAGCCTGAGCTGCCCGAAGCGCTCGCCGACGCGAGCCACCCGGGCGGGAACGCGCCGCGTCCCGTGGTGCACTGAGACCCGGGCGTTGTCGGCGATCGGCGCCAGCTCGTCGAGGACCACGTCGAGCCGGTAGGAGACCGGGTAGCCGCCGGGCGCGACGAAGGCGTCGCCGCGCGCCACCTCCCCACGCTCGAGCCCGGGCACGCTCAGGGCGACGCGCTGGCCCGCCTCGGCGCGCCCGATGCTGCGGTCGTGCACCTGCACGCTTCGCACGCGCACCGAGCGGCCGACGGGCTCGACGCGAAGCTCGTCTCCCTCGCCGATCGAGCCCGACCACAACGTGCCCGTGACGACGGTGCCGATACCGCGAAGGGAGAAGACGCGGTCGGCATACAGGCGCGTCGGCCGGGTCGCCGCCCGTTGCTCGACACGGTCGGCGGCCCGCGCGATTGCGGCCCGAAGCTCGTCGAGCCCCAGTCCCGTCTTCGCCGACACGGCCACGACCTCTGCCTCGGGGACGAGCTCGTGGGTCTCGAGCACCGCTAGCTCGAGCGTCTCCGCGTCGACCGCGTCGGCCTTCGTTACCGCGGCCACGCCCCGCTCCACCCCGAGGAGCCGCAGGATGGCGAGGTGCTCGTGCGTCTGCAGCCGGGCGCCTTCGCCGGCGTCGACGACGAGCAGGAAGAGGTCGATTCCCGTCGCGCCGGCCACCATCGTCCGCACGAAGCGCTCGTGACCTGGCACGTCCACGAGCGAAAGCCGGCGACCGTCGGGCAGGTCGAGCTGCGCGTACCCGAGGTCGATCGAGATCCCCCGCCGCTGCTCCTCGGGCAGCCGGTCGGTGTCCTTCCCCGTGAGCGCCCGCACCAGCCACGTCTTCCCGTGGTCGATGTGTCCCGCGGTGCCGACGGTCAGCGACATTGCGCCTCGATCAGCCCGTCGGCGATTCTGACGGGCTCGAATCCGCACCGCGCCAGCAGCGTCCGCCACTGCGCCTCGTCACGCTCCCGGCCGCCGAACAGCGCCAGGAGCAGGAGGTCGAGCCACTTCGCCCCGTGCGGATCGTTGCCGGGCGGCACCACGGCCTCGAGCGCGAGTAGCCGTGCGCCTGCGGGCGCCGCAGCGCTGATCGTGTGCAGGATGGCGGCGGCCTGCTCGTCATCCCAGTCGTGCAGAACCGTCGAGAGGACGTAGACATCGCCGGCAGGAACGCTCGAGAAGAAATCGCCTGCGACGAAGGTGCAGCGGTCGCCGAACGCCGACTCGTCCCGGATGGTCTCGGGAAGGTCGAAGACGATCGCGCGCAACCCCTCTTGCCGACGCAGGAGCTCCGCCATCAGCGTCCCGTTACCGCCGCCGACGTCGACGACGGTCTCGGTGCCGCGCCAGTCGACTGCGGCGAGCCGCTCGACCCGCCGCTCGGTCCCCTCGACCATCGCACGATCGAAGGCAGCCCGTTCTTCCGGGTGTGCCGCCAGCCAGGGCCAGAAGTCCGTGCCGTTCAACCGCGGAAACACCGGCTCGGGCGTCGCCTCGAGCTCGCCCGCCGTCCGGTGCCAGACGCCACCGAACAGATGGGCGAAATCGCCCCAGCCGCCGTCGCGAAGCAGGTCCGATGCATCGTTGTTGCGGAAGACGCCGGGCGATTCTTCGACGAACACGCCGTCGCTCGCAAGGGCTCGCAGAAGACGGTGGAGCACGTCCGGGTCAGCCCCTGACTCGCGTGCGAGGGACGAGACGTCACGCGAGTCCGCGGCGAGGACTTCGGCGACGCGAAGGTCGGTGACAACCGCAAGCGCCCGCGTAGCGAGTGCCCCCCTGGTCAGATTCCAGAGTCGTGTCTCAGGCGTAATGTCGCTCACGCGCGCGCGGCGGCCACCGCCCGTGCCACCTCCTCCACCTCTGGCTCTGCAAGCGCTCGGCAATCCAGCAGCAGGCGGCCGTCGCGGACGATGCCGATCACCGGCGGCTCGCCGAGGCGCAGCGGCTCTGCGAGCGCCTCCTCGAGCGCGCACGCGAAGCTCGGGAGCTCGGCGAGTGGCAGAGCGCCGCCGCCGACGCGCGCCACCGTCTCCTCCACTTCACCGCCGGTCGCCGCCGCCAACCTTTCGGCCCGGGCCCGCACGGCGTCGACGGGCTCGTCGAGCATGCGCAGGACGGGGATCTCAGCGCGGGCTCGCTCCGGATCGAGGTAGAGCGCGAGCGTCCCTTCGAGCGCGGCGAGCGTGAGCTTGTCCGCCCGCAGCGCACGCTGCAGCGGGTGCCGTCGCAGCCGCTCCACGAGATCCGCGCGCCCGACCACGATCCCCGCCTGCGGCCCACCGAGGAGCTTGTCCCCCGAGAAGCTTACGAGGTCGGCGCCGCCCGCCAGGCTCTGCCGGACGGTCGGCTCGTCACCAAGGTCGACGAGCGCTCCCGAGCCCAGGTCGTCCACGAGCGGCAGCCCATGCCGTCGCGCGACGTCCGCCAGCTCCTCGAGACGCGGCTGCTCGGTGAAGCCGACGACGCGGAAGTTCGACTGGTGCACGCGCAGGACGGCTGCCGTCGCCTCGGTCACGGCCTGGTCGTAGTCGCGGGCGCGCGTCCGGTTCGTCGTCCCCACCTCCACCAGCCGCGCGCCGGAGCGCGCGAGCACGTCCGGAATGCGGAACCCATCGCCGATCTCGATCAGCTCGCCGCGCGAGACGAGCACCTCGCGCCCTTCGGCAAGGGCCGCGAGCGCGAGCATCACGGCGGCCGCGTTGTTGTTGACGACAAGCGCCGCCTCCGCGCCGGTGAGCCGCCGCATGATGTCGGCGAGATGATCCTGCCGCGAGCCGCGCGCGCCGCTCGCCAGGTCGTACTCGAGCGTCGAGTACCCGCGGCCGACCTCGACCGCCTGCGTGAGGGCGGCCTCAGCGAGCGGCGCGCGGCCGAGGTTCGTGTGCACGAGCACCCCTGTTGCGTTGATCACCCGGCGCAGACTCGGCGCGCGTGCGTCGCCGAGCACGGCGAGCGCCGCCACCACGAGGTCGCCCGGGTCGCCACCTGCGCGGATCGTCGCCCGAGCCTCGTCGAGCGTCGCGCGAACCGCCACAAGCGCCAGCCCCCGCGGCTCCGCCGCCAGCCGCGAATCGGCGAGCAGCACGTCGACGGACGGGAGGTCGCGGAGGCGCATGCTCATTCGCCGAGTGTAGGACGGGATCCCTGCCTCGGGTCGCCTCCGAGGGCCGCTCGATAGAGGCGCCAGGGATCGGGGACGCCCTTGAGCCGGTGCTCGCCGAGGTCGCTGAACACGAGACCGGAGCCGGCGGTGAGATCCCTCACCGTGGAGCTGACGAGCACCTCGCCGGGCTCCGCGAGCGCGCCGATCCTTGCTCCGACGTGCACCGCGATCCCGCGCACGCCGCTCCCGTCGAGCTCGACCTCGCCCGTGTGGACGCCGGCGCGGATCGCGATGTCGAGGGATTCCTCGACGGCGGTCGACGCCTCGAGCGCAGCCCGCACGGCCCGGGCCGGTCCGTCGAATGTGGCGAGAAAGCCGTCGCCGGCGTTGTCGACCTCACGTCCGCGATGCCGGGCGAGCGCGCTCCGCACGATCGCGCGATGGTCGTGCAGCAGGTCCGCCCAGGCGCGGTCCCCGAGCGCCGCCGCACGCTCGGTCGACCCGACGAGGTCGGTGAAGAGGACCGTCGTCAGGGCACGGCCGGTCGTCGACGCGGTCGCACTTCGCGACCCGGTGAAGAACGCCTCGAGGGTCGCAGCCAACTCCTGCCGGTCGCCGAGGAAGTAGTAGCCGTCGCGCCCGGTGAGGTCGACGGCGGTCGCATCGGGGAGCGCCGCGACCGCCTCGGCGACGAACTGGGCCGTGACGTGCCCCTCGCGGAAGTCGGGGCGGTTCAGGAGCAAGGTCGGCGCCTGCACCGCGCCGTAGATGCGGCGGACGTCGGTCGACCACCACGAGTCGAAGATGGCCAACGCGCTACCGGGGCTCGCCACCGAGCGCAGGTATCGCGCCCACCTCGCAACCATTTGCTCGTCCCCAGCGACCGACGGCGCCCAGTACTCGAGGTCGTAGCGCGCGAACGCCAGACCCCATTGCTCCGCCCAGCGGGCGCAGCGATCGTCCCACTCCGACTTCGTCGTCTCGCCCGGGAACACGGGCCACCACAGAAACAGCGCGAGCGCCTGTGTTCGCTCGGGGTACGACGCCGCGAAGAGCACCGCGAGCGACGCACCGGTCTCGCACGCGAAGATGCAAACCCGACGTGCTTGTACCGCGTCGAGAACGGCAAGGAGATCGTCGACGTGTGCCTCGAGGGGCTCGGTCGTGCCCGGAGCAAGCCTGTCAGAGAGACCCAGACCGCGGCGGTCGACGACGATCACGCGCGCGAAGGAGGCGACCCGGCGTTGGACGTCGGCGATCTCCTCGAAGCGCCAGTTCTCGTCGAGGTTCGTGAAGGACCCGGGAACGAGCAGGACGTCGACTGGCCCCGACCCGAAGACCTGGAAGGCGATCCACGCGCCGTCGGGTGCTCTTGCGTATCGCGTCTCCGGAACGTCCATTCCTGGCGACATGGTGCAGGACGGTTGCGCGCTATGCAGACGGTCAGACGAGCGACGGGACGATCTCGCGTAGGAGCGCGACGAGATCGCCCGCGGCTCTCGCGCCGATCTCGAGTACACGCTCGTGCTCGATCGGCTCCGGAAGGACGCCGGCAGCCATGTTCGTCACGCACGAGATCGCGAGACAGCGGATCCCCAGGTGGCGCGCGGCCAGCACCTCGGGCACTGTCGACATGCCGACGAGATCCGCACCGAGCGCTCGCATCATCCGAATCTCCGCGGGGGTCTCGAAGGCGGGGCCGAGCCAGGCGGCGTAGACGCCCTCACCAAGCGGGATGCCGAGCCGCGCCGCGGCCTCGCGCGCCGCCGCGCGCAGCGCGGGGTCGTACGCGTCGGACATCTCGGGGAAGCGCGGGCCGAGCTCGTCGTCGTTGGCACCGACGAGCGGCGAGGACCCCTGCAGGTTGAGGTGGTCGGAGACGAGCGCGAGCTGACCGGGTGAGAGCGACGTGTCGACGGCGCCGCAGGCGTTCGAGAGCACGAGCGTCCGCACCCCCAGTGAGCCGAGGACACGCACGCCGAACACGACCTTCGCAGGCGCATGCCCCTCGTAGAGGTGCGCACGGCCCTTCATCGCTGCGACCGGCACGCCGCCGAAGCTGCCCAGGACGAGCTGCCCGGCGTGGCCGATCGCGGTCGAGGCCGGCCAGCCGGGGATCTCCTCGTAGCCGATCGCGACCGCGTCCTCGATCGCGTCCGCGAAGCCGCCGAGACCGCTGCCGAGAATCACGCCGACCGACGGCTGCAGCGGTGTCCGCGACCGGACCGCCTCGACCGCCTCGGCGAGCCCCTCCGTCATGCGGTCCCCTCCTCCAGCCGCCGCTCGTAGCAGGAGACGACCATCTCCACCGCCTCCTGTGGCTCGTCGGTGACCATCAGCAGATCGAGGTCGCCAGGGGAGACGAGCCCGCCGTCCAGCACCTCCGAGCGCAGCCAGTCGAGCACCTCGCCCCAGTAGTCGGTGTCGACGAGCACCACCGGGAAGAAGCCGATCTTCCCGGTCTGGATCAGGGTCAGCGCCTCCCACAGCTCGTCCTGCGTGCCGAAGCCGCCGGGGAGGATGACGAACCCCTCCGCCGCCTTCACGAACATCGTCTTGCGGGCGTAGAAGTGCTTGAAGGTGAGCGAGATGTCGAGGTAGACGTTCGGCTCCTGCTCGTGCGGCAGCAGGATGTTGAACCCCACGGAGAGCCCACCGGCCTCCTGGCAGCCGCGGTTGGCCGCCTCCATCACCCCGGGCCCGCCGCCGGTGACGACCGCGAAGCCCTCCTTGGCGAAGAGCGCGCCGGTCTCGCGGGCGAGCGCGTACCACTTCGATCCCGCCTTCACCCTCGCCGAGCCGAAGATCGAGACGGCCGGCCTGTCGATCTTCTGCACGGCCTGGAACCCTGCGAGGAACTCGGCCGCGATCAGCGAGACGTCGCCCGCGAGGGTCTCGTGCCGGCGGCGCAGCAGCCTCCGGTCGAGATCCTGCTCTTCGCTCACAGATCGCGCTCGAGGAACGTCGCGTTCATCGCCAGCCCGAGCAGCCCGACCAGAGCGGCGTAGATCACCGCCGCGGCGACACGTTGCCGGGGGGTGGCGGCGTAGTACCGCCGAACCTCAGGGTCACGCCGCTGTCGCCACCAGCGCCACGCCTGGAGCACGCCGAGCACGAGGATCACGATCAGGATCGGGCTCGGGTAGAAGTACATGAACGCACCGAGTAGGAGGACTCCGGGGATCCAGAAGCCCGGGTGGATGGCGGAGACGATGCGCCCGCCGTCGAGCTGCCAGATCGGCGCGAGGTTGAAGAGGTTCAGGAAGAACCCCGTGAAGGCGAGCGCCAGGAAGAGGTCGCGGCCGGTCGCGGCGTAGACGCCCCAGGCTGCGAGGGCCCCGAGCGACCCGACGATCGGCCCGGCGGCGGCGAGCCGAGCCTCGTGCCAGACGCTCTGCGGCTGCTCCCGCAGCATGATCAGCGCCCCGAGAAAGGGGATGAACATCGGTGCGCTGACGTCGAGGCCCTGCCGGCGCGCCTCCAGCACGTGGCCGAGCTCGTGCACGAACATCAGGAGGACGAACCCGAGGGCGAACGCCCAGCCCCAGATCAGGGTGTACGCCCCCACGGACGCGACCATGGTCGCGGAGGTGGCGAAGATCTTGAGCTTGAACAGCGCGAGGACGAGGAACTTCAGCTTCCAGCCGAGCACGCCCAGCGCGGCGATCGGTGCCCAGAGCTTGCGCGCGAGGCTCTTCCAGCCGGGCTCGGGATGGATTGGGGCGTAGTCGCGCTCGACACTCTCGAACGGCGCCCCGTGAGGCTCCTCGGTCGAGGACGCGTCGCCCCCGAGCAGGAACGGAGAGCTGGGCGGAGTGCGCTCGGGCTCACCCATGGACGCGAGCTCCCGTACCGCTCACAACCGGTCCTGCGGCACGTGGGCGGCGACCATGCCGAGTATGAGCGCCATCGTCGTGCCGAGCGTGAGCACGGCGACGACCCAGGCCAGCCGCCGTGCGTCGGCGGGGTCGGGACGGCCGCCGCCCCGTCGTAGCACCTGCCAGGACCGCAGCACGTGCGCGCCGTCGAGTATCCACACGGGGATCAGGTTGAACAGGTTGAGCAGGAACCCCGTGTACGCGAGCGCGAGCAGGAGACGCGAGTCGCCGAGCTCGCCGGCCGCGTAGACGCCGAACGCGGCGGCCCCGCCGGCGATCGGGCCCGCGATCGAGACCCGCGCGTTCCGCCAGGGGTCGAAGCGGGAGTTGCGCAATGCGACGTAGGCGCCGAGGAACGGGATGAAGACGGGGAGCTTCGGGTCGAGCCCGAGCCGGCGCGCCTCGATGTAATGGCCGAGCTCGTGCGCGAGGATCAGGAGCACGAAGCCGACGGCGAACGGGAGCCCCCAGATCAGCGCGTACCCACCGACGGCGATGAAGATGCCGAAGAACTTGATCGTGAAGGCCCCGAACTTCACCACCACGCCCACCAGCACGACGAGCGGCGCGAGCAGGCGCGCAAACCAGGACACCCGGTGGCGGTCGTGCTCTGATGGCAGCGTCGCCGGCTCCGGCGCCGTCACCGGCTCGGGGGCGACCGTCGGATCTAGCTCCCCTGGCCGATCCACTTCTCACCCCCCGCGTAGACCTCTTTCTTCCACAGCGGCACCGTCGCCTTGAGCGTGTCGATCGCGTCGCGGCACGCGGACAACGCGTCGGAACGGTGCGCGGCGGAGACGGCGATCACGACACTCGTCTCGCCGACGTCGACGACGCCGACACGGTGGTGGATGGCGATCTCGACCAGCGCGTAGCGCTCGCGTAGCTCGGCGGCGATCCGCTCCATCTCCGCCTCGGCCATGCCCTCGTAGGCCTCGTACTCGAGCCGAACCACCTCGCGCCCGCGGGCGTGCGAGCGCGTGGTGCCGACGAACGTCGCGATCGCGCCCGCCTCCGGCGAGGCAACCTCGCGCACCGCGTCGTCGACCGACAGCGGCTCCTCGGAGAGGCGGAAGTCCCCACCCGACACGGGCGGGATCACCGCCACCTCGTCGCCCTCGGCGAGGGGCTGCGCGCGGTCGGCGTAGACGCGGTTGACCGCGAACACGAGACCCTGCGGCTCGTCACCGAGCTCGAGCGCCGGCCACACGTCGGCGACGCGCGACCCGTCGGCGAGCTCGACCTCCCGCTCCCGAGTGCCCGCGCGCTCGCGCAGACCGGCGAACAACCTGACGGCGACCTTCACCCATCCAGCGTAGCCAGCGGTTGTCTCGACAGCGCTGACATGTTACATCTGCGTCATGACCGCCATGCTGCCGCGGGCCAACCTCAACCAACAGGTCTACGAGACGCTCAAGCTGCGGATCCTGGGTCGGACTGCCGGCCCGGGCGAGAAGCTCAGCCTGCACGAGCTCGCCTCCGAGCTCGGCGTCTCGCGCAGCCCCGTGCACCACGCGCTGACCCGGCTGGTGTCCGAGGGGCTGCTGACGGTAAAGGCCCGACGCGGCTACTACGTGACGCCGGTGACGGCGAAGGCGCTCGCCGAGGGCTACGACGTGCGCGTCGCGCTCGAGCTGCACGCGGCGGAACGGACGGTCGGGCACCTCACCTCCGAGCAGCTCGCGCGTTTTGGCGAGCTTCGCGACGCGACCGTCGCGTCCATCTCTCACGAGGAGTGGGACACGGCCAACCAGGCGTTCCACGAGTACCAGATCGACCTTGCGGGAAACGCGCTCCTCTCCACCTTCTACCGCGACCTGTCGGTGAACCTGATGATGCAAGTGATCCGCGGCGGCCGGCTGGAGGGCGGCGAGTACCTCGCGATCGAGCACGGGAGGATCGTGGAAGCGTTCGAGGCCGGCGACCTGGAGGAGGCGCGGGCGGCGATCCGCACGCACGTCGGCTCCGGCCGGCGGATCGCGCTCGAGGCGCTCGAGCGCGCCGGCGGCACGCTGTAACTGTCACCGCGCAGCGGTGACAGTTACCGGTTTGACCGCGGAGCAGAGACAACTCCGCTTCTATCGATGCGAGATGCGAAGGCGGTGTCTGACACCGCGTGTCAGACACCGCCGCTCGTCCGAGGCGGCGCAGAACGGGTGACAGCCACGGTTTGACCGTACGATCTCCCCATGGCGATCACGCCCGACCGGCGCGTGCTCGAGTCCGGCATTGAGGTGCGGCCTCTGTACGGCGGCGCCGCGGACGCGCACACCCTCGAGCCGCCGGGCACGTTCCCGTTCACCCGCGGGCCGTACCCGGACATGTACCGCGGCCGGCCGTGGACGATCCGCCAGTACGCTGGGTTCGGCTCGGCCGAGGAGACGAACGAGCGATTCCGCTACCTCCTTGGTCAGGGGCAGGCGGGCCTCTCGGTCGCCTTCGACCTGCCGACGCAGCTGGGCTACGACTCCGACGACCCTCGCGCCGAGGGCGAAGTGGGCCGCACCGGTGTTGCGATCGACTCGCTCGCCGACATGGAGACACTGTTCGAGGGCATCCCGCTCGGCGACGTCTCGACGTCGATGACGATCAACGCGCCGGCATCGCTCCTGCTGCTCCTGTACGAGCTCGTGGCGGAGGGCCAGAGCGTGGCCGCCAACCGTCTGCGCGGCACGGTGCAGAACGACATCCTCAAGGAGTACGCGGCGCGCGGGAACTACATCTTCCCGCCGCGGCCCTCGATGCGCCTGACGACGGACCTCTTCGCCTACTGCGCCGAATCCCTGCCGGGATGGAACACGATCTCGATCTCCGGCTACCACATCCGCGAGGCCGGTTCGACGGCGGTACAGGAGATCGCATTCACGCTGGCCAACGGGATCGCGTACTGCGAGGCGGCCGTCGCGGCCGGCCTGTCGCCCGACGCCTTCGGCGAGCGGCTCTCCTTCTTCTTCAACGCGCACAACAACTTCTTCCAGGAGGTAGCGAAGTACAGGGCGGCCCGGAGGCTGTGGGCGCGGATCATGCGCGACCGTTTCGGCGTCACGAACCCGAAGGCGCAGGCGCTGCGCTTCCACGCCCAGACCGGCGGCTCGACGCTGACTGCGCAGCAACCCGACGTCAACGTTGTTCGCGTGACTGTGCAGGCGCTGGCGGCGGTGTGCGGCGGCGCACAGTCGCTGCATACGAACGGCTTCGACGAGGCGCTCGCGCTGCCCAGCGAGCACGCGGCGATGCTCGCGCTCCGCACGCAGCAGGTTCTGATGCACGAGGCGGGCACCACCGACACCGCCGACCCGCTCGGAGGCTCCTACTTCCTCGAGGCGCTGACCGATGAGCTCGAGCGGGAAGCCGAGGCGCTGATCGCACGCGTGGACGAGCTCGGCGGCGCCGTGGCCGCGATCGAGCAGGGGTTCGTACAGGCGCAGATCGAGGAGTCGGCGTTCCGCTGGCAGCAGGAGGTCGAGCGCGACGAGCGGGTGATCGTGGGGGTCAACCGATACGAGGAGGCCGACGGCGGGTCGGTCGAGCTGCACAGGCTCGACCCTGCGATCGAGCGCCGGCAGCGCGAGCGCACGGCCCGTATCCGCGCGGAGCGAAGCGCCGACGGAGCCGCGCGTGCTCTCGACGAGGTGGGCCGTGTGGCGCAGACCGAGGAGAACCTGCTGCCGGCGATCCGCGAGGCTCTGCGGGCGCGATGCACGGTCGGCGAGATCTGCGGCGCGTTGCGGGGGCTGTGGGGGAGCTACGACGCCCAGCGCAGGTAGGCCGCACCGTACGATGTCTGCGATGAGCTCGCGTACTCCGGATCGCCGCCGGATCGCCGTCCTCGCAGCGGTCGGCGTGGTTGCGCTTCCGCTGCTCGGGCTGGCGCTGCTCCGGGGAGGAAGCGCCGAGGCAGGCACGTCCGCGTCGCCGAGCTTCAGCCGCGACGTGGCGCCGATCATCCGCGACAAATGCGCCGGCTGCCACCGTCTCGGAGGCATCGCGCCGTTCGCGTTCCGCACCGCTCACGACGTCTCGTCCCGTAGCGCACTGATCGCGGCAGCGGTGCAGGAGCGCCGCATGCCGCCGTGGCCACCCGGCCCCCGGTCGGCCCGCTTTGCCGGTCAGAGCCAGCGCACGCTTGCCCTGCGTGAGCGCGAGACAATCCTCAGGTGGGTGCGGGCGGGCGCCCGCACGGACGGGAAGCTGGTGGGCGCGCCACCCCGTGCGGATACGGCACCACGCCCAGGCGAGACAGTACTGCGGCTGACGATGCCGACCCCCTACATGCCTCGCGCCGTCGGCGCGTCGACCGATGACTACCGTTGCTTCCTGCTCGATCCATCCCTCGCGGACGACGCGTTCGTGACCGCGGCGCGGATCGAGCCGGACGAGGCCAGGCTCGTGCACCACGTGATCCTCTTCCGCGTCGCGCCCACGAGCGTCGCCTCGGCGCGGGCTCTCGACGCCGGGGCCCCGGGCCCGGGGTGGAGTTGCTTCGGCGGCACCGGCATCCGGGCGAGCGCGCAAGAGACCGTCCGCGGCCTCGACAACGCACCGTGGATCGCGGCGTGGGCGCCGGGCGGAGGCGGTAACCGGTTCCCGGAGGGTGTCGGCGTATCTCTGCCGGCGGGCACCCAGATCGTGATGCAGGTGCACTACAACCTGCTGAACGGCCGGCGGCCGGACCGTTCCCGTGCCGTGCTCACGACGGTGCCGGCGACCGCGGCGCTCGACCCGCTGGAAACGACTCTGCTACCGGCGCCGGTCGAGCTGCCGTGCGCCAAGGGTGAATCCGGCCCTCTCTGCGACCGCACCGCGGCGCTCTTCGACCAGATCGCAAAGTACGGCCAGGAGGCGGGCCTGATTCCGGTGGGGCTGCTTCTCTACTGCGGCAAGAACGCCTCCACGCCGCCGGCGGGCCCCGTGACGTTCTGCGACAACCGCTTCGACGGCCCGGCGACGATCTACTCCGCTGCCGGCCACATGCACCTGCTCGGCCGCTCGATCCGCGTCGAGCTCAACCCCGGCACTCCACGCGCGAGGATCCTGCTCGAGATCCCGCGCTGGGACTTCCACTGGCAGGCCTCCTACGCGCTGGCCGAGCCCGTGCGCGTCCAGACCGGGGACAGGCTCCGTGTCATCTGCCGACACGACGCTTCGCTCCGGAAGAATGCGAAGACGGCGGCAGGGCGTAAGCCCCGGTACGTCCTCTGGGGCGAGGGCACCATCGACGAGATGTGCCTCGGCATCGTCCAGGTGACGCGGGGCTGAAGCGGGTGCGGACGCGGCGCTTCGGGCGCACGGGCTGGGAGGTCTCCGAGCTCGGGGTCGGGATGTGGGGCGTGGCAGGCTGGACGGGCACCGACCAGGTCGAGGCAGATCGGGCGCTTCACCTCGCCGCCGAGCTCGGCTGCACGTTCTTCGATACGGCCTGGGCCTACGGCGACGGCGCCAGCGAGCGCATCCTCGGCGGGCTCGTCCGGGCCAACCCGGACCGGATTCTGCGCACCGCAACAAAGGTGCCGCCGCGGAATCGCCGCTGGCCGCCGCGGCGAGGGGACCGGATCGAGGACGTGTTCCCGCCCGACCACATCCTCGAGTACGCCGAGCACAGCCGACGCAACCTTGGGGTGGAGACGATCGACCTGCTCCAGTTCCACGTGTGGGAGGACGACTGGGCGGACGATCCCGGCTGGCAGCGCGCGGTGACGAGGCTCGTCGAGGAGGGAGCGATCGCCGCGGTCGGCGTCAGCGTCAACCGCTGGGAGCCCTGGAATGTGCTTCGCACCCTCGAGACGGGCCTCGTCGACTCCGTGCAGGTGATCTACAACGTCTTCGACCAGGCGCCCGAGGACGAGCTCTTCCCCGCCTGCCGGGAGCTCGACGTGGCTGTGATCGCCCGCGTGCCGTTCGACGAGGGCTCGCTGACCGGATCGCTCACAGCCGACTCGTCGTGGCCCGAGGGTGACTGGCGCAACACGTACTTCGTGCCTGAGAACCTCGCCGCGACGGTCGAGCGGGTCGAGCGGCTGCGTCCGCTCGCCGAGGGGATCACGATGTCCGAGCTCGCGCTCCGCTTCGTGCTCGCCAACCCGGATGTGACCACGGTGATTCCCGGCATGCGCAGCAGCCGCCACGTCCAGGCGAACGCCGACGCGGCCGCCGCGGGCCCGCTGGGCCCGGATGTGGCCCGTGAGCTTCGCGCCCACCGCTGGGACCGCGTACCGACGGCGTGGTCGCAGTAGCGCAGGCTCGACCGCAGTACGCTGCCCCACCGATGCGAATCCTCCTCGTCTCGCAGATGTATCCCGGGCCGACCGCGCCGCACCTCGGCGTGTTCGTCGCCGGGCTGGAGAGGGAGCTCGCGGCGCGCGGGCACGAGCTCGAGCGGGCGGTGGTCGACCGCCCGGGCGGTCGATCGCGCCATCTGAAGCTCCTGCTCGACGTCGGGGCCGCTGCCCGCCGCTTCCGCCCGGATGTCGTCTACGCGCACTTTCTCGTCCCCGCCGGTCTGTGGGCGACACTTGCCGGGCTCGCGCCGGTCGTGCTCACCGCCCACGGCCAGGACGTCGAGAACGCTATCTCGCGAGGGCTCGTCCGCAGGGCAACGCGGCACGCAGTGCGCCGGGCGGCGTCGGTGATCGCCGTCTCCGAGTGGCTGCGGCACCGCCTCACCGAGGTCGTACCGGAGGCGGGCGCGAAGACCTCGGTGATCGACTGCGGCGTCGATCTGGAGCGCTTCCGCCCCAGCGACTCAGACGACGCGCGGGTCGCTGTCGGCTGGCGGCCGCAGGGGACGGCTTTCCTCTGCGTCGGGTCGCTCAGCGAGCGCAAGAACGTGCTCGGCCTGGCACGAGCGTTCGAGCGGCGCGGCGAGGGGGAGCTCGTGTTCGTTGGTGACGGGCCGCTGCGGCCCGCGCTCGAGGGGCGCCGCGGAATACGGGTTGTAGGAGCGGTCTCACACGATGACGTTCCACAGTGGATGGCGGCCGCCGACGTCGTCTGCCAACCGAGCTTGGCGGAACCGTTCGGCCTGGCGACGCTGGAGGGGATGGCAAGTGGGCGATCGGTCGTGGCGAGCTCGGTCGGCGGCCCGCCCGAGTTTGTGCCTGAGGGCGCCGGCGTCCTCGCCGACCCGGACGACGACCTGCTGGTGGCGGCGCTCGACGCGGCCGCCGCGCTGCCCTGTCCCAACCTCGCCGCCCGCGAGGCGGCGCTCGGCCACGACGTCAGGCGGCAGGCGGAGCGGGTGGAGGAGCTGCTCGACCGAGCCGCTCGAGGTCGGCGAGCCTGATCTCGACCAATGGCCGCACCGCGTCCTCGAGCCCGGCCTGGCGGGCGACGGCGAGCGCCTGCTCGTAGCTCTCACGCGCCTTGTCGAGGGCGACGCCCTGCTTGAGCCTGTTGTCGCCCGTCACCAGCAGGCGCTGGATCTTTGCGCGAGCGTCGTCACCGGCTGCCACAGCGGGAGGGTAGACGAGCCGTTGCTACCATGCCCGGCGCGATGATTCAGCTGTTTGCCGTCCTGCAGGTGCTCTTCTCCGCCGCGCTCGTGGCCCTCGTGCTGATGCACTCGGGACGTGACGCAGGCTTTGGCGGCATCGGCTTCACACCCCAGTCGCAGGGTGGGACGCACATCGTCGAGCGCAACCTCACGCGCCTGACGGTGGCCGTGGCGATCCTGTTCGGTGCGAACACGGTCGTTCTGTACCGGCTGCTGGCGTAGCGATCTTCGTGCGACCGGGATCAGCGTGGGCGAGATTTCCGGAACTGCGCCAGCGAGCGAGAGTCCGTCGGTAGAATCCGACCGCCCTCGCGCTGGTGGCGGAATTGGTAGACGCGCAAGGTTGAGGGCCTTGTGGCCTTAGGGTCGTGGAGGTTCAAGTCCTCTCCAGCGCATTGATGTGAAGGGGCCCGCGAGCGGGCCCCTTCACTATTCCCGGTCAGTCTGCCTCGAGCAAGCGACGAAGCCGGGCCAGGTGTCGAAGGAGCTCATCCCGGTGTTTCCTCTCCTTTCATCCAGCGCGGAAGCTTGTAGCCAAGGGTGCGGTCGCCCGGAGGAGACGGAAACTCTCGGCTTCGTTGCGCCGACGCAACGTACGCCTCGAGGTAGTCGAGATGAGATGCGTTCCGGACCCACAGCAGCCGGCCGCCGCAGCACGACGCCTGCAACAGCAACTCGGCGCCGAAGTGCCTTTCGATACCCGCGGGAGATTCGAGAGTTCCGTCCCACGTCCGTCCGGACGCGGGAGCGACCCAGGCGCCACCTGTTGCGCGACTCCACTCCAGCCGGATGGCTCGTCCCGTCTCGTCGGCGACGTGGAGTTCCTTGCCCGCCCATTCCCGCACCAGTCCGCACGACGTGCAAAAAGCAGACGTACGGGCGCTCCTTCGCCACCCATCACGCTTGCTCGCCCCCTGCAGGTTGGACAGCGCACGAGTACCGGCCACCACACTCATCGCAGGAGTCTCTCACCGGGCGCCCGTCGGGTTGACGCCGTCCGGAAGGAGATCTACCCTTCGCTGACGAACATACGTTCGTCAGCGACTCAGGAGGCATTCCCCGTGCTCACCGCGCGACAGCAGGAGATCTGGCAGTTCCTCGTCGAGTACGTGGACGGCCACGGCTACCCGCCCACCGTGCGCGAGATCGGCGGGCATGTCGGCCTCGCGTCGCCGTCGACCGTGCACGCCCATCTGGCCAACATCGAGCGTGCCGGGCTGATCCGGCGCGACCCGACGAAGCCGCGTGCGATCGAGCTGATCGGCCACCGGCGCGTCGAGACCCCGCCGGCCGCGCCGATATTCGCGCCCGACGTCGCCCGCCTACCGCTCCTCGGCCGCGTCGCCGCCGGCGGCCCGATCCTCGCCGAGGAAGACGTCGAGGATGTGATCGCCGTGCCGGAGCCGCTCGGCCGCGGCGCCGACTTCCTCCTCACCGTCAAGGGCGACTCGATGATCGAGGCCGGGATCCTCGAGGGAGACACGCTGGTGGTGCAGCGTACGGACGACGCAGAAAACGGCGAGATCGTGGTCGCGCTCGCCGGTGACGACGAGTCCACGGACGAGGCGACCGTGAAACGACTCTTCCGCGAGCCGGACGGCCGAGTGCGCCTGCAGCCGGAGAACGCAGCCCACAAGCCCATCTACTCCGACCACGTGCGTGTGATCGGCCGCGTCGTCGGGGTGTTCCGGAGTCTGCGATGAACGTGACGGACATCGCCCGCACGCTCGACCAGGAGCTGCTCGCGCTGCTCCGCGGCGCAAGCCTGGAATGCGTTGTGTGCGGCGAGTTCATGATGCGGTACTCGGGCGCGATCGCGTGCCCGGAATGCCGATCCATCCTCGCGGACGGCGTCGCCGTCCCCGAGCTCGACCTGCCGGTGGTGATGACAGAGAGCGCTGGCTAGCGAAGGCCGGCTCCGCACGCTACGGTGGATCGTGCAGGCCGGGTGACCGCGGGCGGCTTCGGCCGTTCGAGGAAAGTCCGGACACCGCAGGGCAGGACGCTGGGGAAACCCCAGGCGGCGAAAGCCGACGGAAAGTGGAACAGAGAGGAGACCGCCGGGCCGCGCAAGCGGGCCGGTAAGGGTGAAACGGTGGAGTAAGAGCCCACCAGCGACCGTGGCGACACGGCGGCTTGCCAAACCCCGTCCGGTGCAAGGCGAAGCAGGTCCCGCTGACGCGGCCCGCCGAGGGACCGGGTACGCCGCTCGAGCCTCCGGGCAACCGAAGGCCTAGAGAGATGGCCACCCACGACAGAATCCGGCTTACAGGCCTGCTACGGAGAGCCCCGCGCATGCGGGGCTCTCTACTTCGCGGTCGATCCTGCGCCGGCTACTACGAGTGCCCGACGTTCTCCGCCTGCTCGACGATCGAGGGGCCGCTCTTGTCGGTGAAGCGGTCGAGGACGCGCGAGGCGAGCAGTCGCTCGCGAGCAACCCTGGCCTCGTCGGTGGAGACGAACTCGATCTGGATGAACACCTCGTCCGGGTTCTCCACGCTGCGGAAGAGCCGGTAGCCCGTCGCCGATTCCCTGGCGCGAGGGGTGTCCTGGTCGAACATCGGCTTCCAGGCCTCGTAGTCACCCACGTTGATGCGCGTCATGATGAAAGCCATCTGCAGCCTCCCGCCGTATTTGGATGCCCGTAATGAGTATTCAATTCAGTGGTAGGATAACAAAATGGTGGATCGTGTCAAGCACAGCCGGCGCTACGACTCCCCACGTCGGCGCGAGCAGGCAGCGGCGACTCGCCGGGAGATCCTCGGGGCGGCGCAGCGGCTGTTCGAACGGCACGGGTACTCGGCGACGTCGATGGCGGCGATCGCGGCCGAGGCAGGAGTGGCGCTCAAGACCGTCTATCTAGCGTTCGAGACGAAGCGCGGCCTCCTGCTTGCGCTCTGGCACCTGGTCCTGCGTGGCGACGAGGAGTCCGCGCCCGTGGGCGACCGGCCGTGGTTCCGTGAGGTGCTCGAGGAGCCTGACCCGGAACGGCAGCTGCGCCTGAACGCACGCATCTCGCGCATGGTCAAGGAGCGCGCCGCCGCGCTGCTCGAGATCCTGCGCAACGCTGCTCCCGCCGATCCGGAGATCGATGCGCTCTGGAGTCGCATCCAGACCGAGTTCCACGACAATCAGCGCACGATCGTCGAGTCGCTGCACGAGAAGAACGCGCTCAGGCGCGGCCTCGGGATCGCGCAGGCAGCCGACATCCTCTGGACGCTCAACCACCCGAACATGTTTCAGTTGCTCGTGACCGACCGCGGCTGGACGCTCGAGCGCTACGAGCAGTGGCTGGGCGACGTGCTGTGCGCACAGCTTCTGGACTAGCGTCCCCGCACCGTGAAGCTCCTTGAGCAGCGCGCGCAGGTCGCCGGCCGTTCCTCGGCGGCGTCGATCTCGGTGCCGCAGTACGGGCAGTAGCCGAGCTCTCCACCGAGCGTCCCGGCGCGGGCGACGGCCAGCTCGGCGCGGTCGATGCGGTGGAGAACGGGGATCGACACGACGAGCGCGGCGTGCACGATCATCACGACTCCGAACGCTCGCCAGTACCCCTCTCGCTCCAGCTCGAGCCAGAGGCCGGTGACCATCATCCCCACGGCCACCGCCTCCAATCCCAGCGCTAGCCGGAACACGATCGCGTGGGGCGGCGCCAACGTCGCGAGCACGAGCAGCGACGCGAGCGCGCCGGCGCCGCCGACGACGAGCAGCGTGCCGATCGTCTTGCCGAGCGTGTCGCTCTCGCCACCCGCCCACATGGAGACGGCGACGAGCGCGAAGCCGGTCGCACCGACGAGCGCGGCGGCCGGCGGGACGGGTCCAAGCAGGCGGCGTTCCCAGGCCGGAGCACAGACGAGCGCCAGCACGAGCGCCCCGGTGACAGATAGCGAGGTGCCGAGGATCTTCCCCTGCGTCTCGCCGAAGTCCCCTCCGATCAGGGCGTAGATACCGAGTGCCGCGTTGACGCACACCGACCCGAAGAAGAAGACGAGGCCGATACGCCGCGCCTCACGCCGGTGCAGCCTCCCGGAGGGCAAACGAGGTGCAGGCCCAACGATGGTGCTCACGAGATACCTCCAATCCCGGGCATCCCCATCGTCACCCTCACCCGACCTGTCCGCATCGGTGCCGTCACTGATCGGCGGCTGGCGCTTCTACGGATCGCCGCATGCGGCGCGGAGTCAGCGCACGCGGGTGAAGCGCTGCACGGCTCCGAGGAGCTCGGCGGTCTTCTCCTCCGCCGTCGCACGGTCGCCGGACGCCATCGCGCCGGCGACGCAGTGGCCGACGTGGTCCTCGAGCAGCTTCAGCGCCAGGCTCTCGAGGGCGGTCGAGACCGCCGCGATCTGCGTGAGGATGTCGATGCAGTAGCGGTCGTCGGAGACCATGCGCTCGATGCCGCGCACCTGACCCTCGATGCGGTGCAGACGCTTGACGAGCGCGTCCTTGTCTTTGGCATACCCGTGACTCACGTTCCCTCCCTCACGCTGCGAAACCGCCGCAGCCGCAAGCTGTTGGTGACGACGAACAGGCTCGAGGCGGCCATCGCCGCGGCAGCGATGATCGGATTCAAGACCCCTGCGACGGCAAGCGGGATCGCGGCGACGTTGTAGGCGAAGGCCCAGAAGAGGTTGCCCTTGATCGTGCGGAGCGTCCGGCGCGCGAGCCGGATCGCGTCCGCCGCCGCCCGTAGATCGCCGGATACGAGTGTCAGGTCGGACGCCTCGATGGCGACGTCGGTGCCCGTGCCGATCGCGAGGCCGAGATCGGCCTGGGCCAGGGCCGGCGCGTCGTTGACGCCGTCTCCCACCATCGCCACCACCTCGCCCGTCTTCTGCAGGCGCTCGATCTCGGCCACCTTGTCCTCGGGGTACACCTCGGCGAGGACACGCTCGATCCCGACCTCCGCCGCAACGCGCATCGCGGTCTCCTCGTTGTCGCCGGTGAGCAGCACCGGGGTCAGGCCGAGCTGCTTGAGCTGGCGGATCGCCTCGGCACTCGTCGGCTTCACGGTGTCGCGGACGACGAGCGTCGCGCGCGGCTGCCCGTCCCAGGCGACCGTGATCGCGCCGTCACGCCGGCCGACCTCGACCGCGTGACCGTCGACCACGCCGCGGACACCGACGCCCGGCAGGTTGCGGAAGTCCGTCACGCTTGGCAGCTCACCGAGCTCGCGCCGCGCCGCCGAGGCGACCGCCTGCGCGATCGGGTGCTCGGAGGCCGCCTCGACGGCGCCGGCGAGACGCAGGACGTCGGAGCGCGCCGCACCGTTCAGGAGGCCGACCTCGGCGAGCTCCATCTTGCCCTCGGTCACCGTGCCCGTCTTGTCGAGCACGATCGTCCCCACCCGCCGGGTCTGCTCGAGGATCTCGGGCCCCTTGATCAGGATTCCAAGCTGCGCGCCGCGTCCCGTCCCGACCATCAACGCGGTGGGAGTGGCAAGGCCGAGCGCGCATGGGCAGGCGATGATCAGAACGGCGACCCCTGCCGTGAACGCCGTGGACGCCGAGGCTCCGAACGCGAGCCAACCGGCCAGCGTCACAAGCGAGATCGCGATCACGATCGGGACGAAGATTGCCGAGACCCGGTCGGCGAGGCGCTGCACCGGTGCCTTCCCCGACTGCGCGGCCTCGACTAGGCGGGCGATCTGCGCCAGCGCCGTGCCCGCGCCGACTTCTGTCGCACGCACGATCAGCCGCCCGTAGGTGTTCACGGTCGCGCCCGCGACCTCCGAGTCCGTCTCCACCTCGACGGGCACCGACTCGCCCGTCAACATCGACTGGTCCACTGCCGAGGCGCCGTCCTCGACGATGCCGTCGGTGGCGATCTTCTCACCGGGGCGGACGACGAACCTGTCGCCGACCCGGAGCTCGCCAACCGGCACGAGCACCTCCTTGCCGTCGCGCAAGACGCGCGCCTCCTTGGCGCCGAGCTCGAGCAGCTTGCGGATGGCCTCCGAGGAGCGGCTCTTGGCGCGAGCCTCGAGGTAGCGGCCGAGCAGGATCAGCGTCGTGATCACCGCTGCCACCTCGAAGTACGTGTCGGTGCCGACCGCACCGACGAGCACGACCGTCGACCATAGCCACGCGGCCAGCGTGCCCATCGAGATCAGCGTGTCCATCGTCGCTGCCGCATGCCGGGCGTTCTTCGCAGCGGCACGGTGGAAGCCGACGCCGGAGTAGAAGACGACCGGCGTCGAGAGGACGAGCGCCGCCCACTCCCAACCCCCGAACTCGAGCGGCGGCACCATCGCGAGGAGTGCGACCGGGGTCGTCAGCGCGATCGCGACGACGAGCCGCCGCCGGAGGGCCCGCGCCGACTCGTCGTGGTGGACGTGCCCTCCTGCCTTCTCGTCGTGTGCCTCATGTGCGGGCGCGGCCCGGTGCGCGTGGTAGCCGACGGACTCGACGGCACCGAGAAGCTGATCGACGGTGACGGAGGAGTCGCACCGAACAGTGGCCTGCTCCGTTGCGAAGTTGACCGTGGCCTCGACCCCGTCGAGTGCGTTGAGCTTCTTCTCGATGCGCGCCGCACACGACGCGCAGGTCATGCCCTCGAGGTCGAGGCGCAGCTCGTTGGCAATCGTGGTCTCGGTCGCAGCCACTCTGGATCCTCTCTGTCGAGAGTATACCCCTACCCGGTATAACGAGGAAGAGCGCTGGGTGTTCCCGGTCGTTATCGACGGTCGGTCGGCGGCCGGTTGGCCAGCTTGACCGCCACGTAGCCCGCCACTGCGAGAGCGACGACCCAGAACAGCATCACCCGGCGCGGAGCACGACCTCGATCAGCGTGCCCTCACCGCGGGCAGAGCGCAGCGCGAAGCCGCCGTCGATCGACGCCGCACGGCTACGCATGTTCTTGAGGCCTTGCCCCGCGTCGGCGTCGGCGTCTTCGAAGCCGACACCGTCGTCGCGTACGCTCACCACGCGCCGGGTGCCGCGCTGGGTGATCGTGACCCAGGCGCGGGCTGCTCCTGCATGCCTGCGCGCGTTCGCGAGCCCCTCCTGCACGATGCGGAAGATCTCGATCTGCTCGTCGGGCGCGAGGCGCACGCCGGGATCGCTGTCTACCTCGACTTCGAGCACGCCGTCGGCGGCGAGGAAGTCGACGTAGCGTCTGAGCGCGGCGTCGAAGGGGGCGGTGCCGCTCGCGGACGAGAGGGCGAGCACGGCGAACCGCGCCTCCTGCTGAGCCGCAGTCGACGCCTGCTTGAGCCGCGGCAGCAGTTCGTCGAGCGAGGCTCCCCGCTCCAGCATGCTGACGTGGGTCGACAGCGCGAACAGGTACTGCGCAAGCCCGTCGTGGATCTCCCGCGCCACACGCGCGCGCTCCTCGGCCACCGCGCGGCCGAACTCCGCGTCGGAGATGGCGCGCCAGACACCAAACAGAAGCACCGCGTACGCGAGCACGCGCAGGAAGTCGCCCTGCAGCACGTACCCGGTGGAGAGGGCGGGAAGCGCGAGCACGTAGTTGAGGTCGGCGAAGACGACGAGCGTGAGCGCGAGCGCGAGCCAGCTGTCCAGCTCTCGGCCGTGCCTTCGGAATCGGAGGCCGAAGCCGACCGCGGCGACGAGGGCGAAGAAGGCGAGGGCGGCGAAGGCAATGACGGCGGAGGCGGTGCGCGCGCCCTCTTCGGTGAGGAGGGGCGTGTCCAGCGAGGTGGCCGTGATCACGCCTGCGATGCCCGCGACCGCGGTTCCGGCGCCGACCAGCGAGCCGGCGAGCAGAGGACGCCGCGCGGACGCACGCCGGGTCATGAACGGCGCCGTTGCGATCAACGCGGCCGCGAGGAGCTCGACCGTGATCACCGCCCATGCCTCGCTCCCGGAGAGAGCGCTGCCGTCGAGCTTGGTGACCACGCCGAAGAAGAACGTCCCGAGCGCGATCACGGTGAACCCCGTCGTGAGCAGCAGGTCGAGCGTCCGGCCCTCGACGAGAAAACGGACGGCGACCAGCACGGCCACGATCGACGCCACCACGGCGACCGCCGTGTCGAGCACGAGCCGGGCGTCCGGCAGCTCGTAGCCGCCGAGCCGGTCGGTCAGTCTGAGGGAGATGGTGACGAACGCGAGCAGGCTCGCGACGGCGAGCTCGCTGACCAGCCAGGAGCGGTATGACCGTACGTGAGCGGCGTGCACCTTCCCCTCATCGGCAGGCGGCGTGCTGCCGATAAGGGCAGGATGGGCGAGCGCATCCTGATCGTCGACGACCACCCGCTGACGCGGGAGGCCCTCGCCTCGCTCCTCGCCCAGCACGGGTTCGAGGTCGTCGGCCAGGCGGCCGACGGAGGAGAGGCGATCGCTCTCGCCAGCCGGCTGCGCCCCGATCTCGTGCTGCTCGACCTGACGATGCCGGGGATGGACGGGCTGACGGCGCTCCATTTCGTACGCGAGGCTTCGCCGGAGTCGGAGGTCGTCATCCTCACCGCTTCGGGTACGGAGGAGAACCTGCTGGCTGCGATCCGCGGCGGTGCCGCCGGCTACCTGCTGAAGAGCGAGCCGCCCGAGCGCATCGCCGACTTCCTGCGCGGTGTCGCCGGTGGAGAGGCCGCGCTGTCCGGCTCCGTCGCCCGGAGCCTGCTGGAGCGGGTGCGTGTCGGCGGCCGTCTCGGCGGCGGCGTGCCGGACGCGATCGGAGGCCGTCTCTCCGCCCGCGAGGTCGAGGTGCTGCTCCTCCTCGACGATCACCTGACGACGGACCAGATCGCCTCGCGCCTCTACATCTCCGAGCACACGGTTCGCTCTCACGTGAAGAGCTTGCTGCGAAAGCTCGGCGTCTCGTCCCGTCGCGAGGCGCTCGAGCGGCTCGCGGTCGCCCGCGGCTGATCCCCCCTGCCGGGGGACGCATGATCGTCAGCGCGGGGTGATGCGCAGCGTGGCGCGCAGCCGTAAGGTGAGAGCACGCAGGTTCCCTTCCGGGAGCCGCGGGGGGAAACCGCATCGAGACGGCCGGGCCGCACCCCGGCCGTCTTACGTTCCGTGCAACCTGCGCCCGTTACTCTCCCCACGGCTCGGAGGAGGAGACGTGGAAGATCGTCGCCTCCGGTGCGCCGGCGAGTGCTTCCCCGAGCACGGCGAGCGTGTTCGCGACCTCCGGCAGAGCCTCCTGACGCTCGAGCGCGGCCAGATCCTCGAACACCTCGACGGCGACGAACGAGTCGGGATCGGCCAGGTCGCGCGCGATGTCGAAGCTGATCACGCCAGGAACAGCGCGGCTGGGCGCGATCACCTCCTCGAACGCGGCTCTCGCCTCCTCGGCCCTGTCGGGGTGGCACCGCACCTTGAAGCGGACGACGATCATCCCCTCCTCCTTCCTACAACGCACGACCCGGGTCGGCGCGTATTGAAGCACCGGTCAGCCGCAATTACCCAGCGACTTCGAACCCCTCGATCGCGGCGACGACGAGCGACGGCAGCGTGGCGATGTTGTAGCCGCCCTCGAGTACCGCTGCGACGCGCGGCGACAGCCTTGCGCACCGCCGCGCCATCTCCCGAAACCCGTCCGGGGTCACCTCCATCTGCGCCAGGGGATCGTCCGCGTGCGCGTCGAAGCCGGCGGAGACGACCAACAGGTCGGGTGCGAACGATCTCACCGCCGGCTCCACGGACGCGTCGAACGCGCGCAGGTACTCGTCGTCTCCCGAGCCCGCCGGGAGCGGGACATTGAGGGTCGACTCGTCGCTCGTATCCGGCCCGCCGGTGCCCGGATAGAACGGCCACTGGTGCAACGACACGTAGAGCACCGAGTCGTCGCCGCGGAACATCGCCTCCGTCCCGTTGCCGTGATGAACGTCCCAGTCGACAATCGCCACCCGGTCGAGACCGAGCTCCGACTGCGCATGCCGCGCCGCGATCGCGACGTTGCCGAACACGCAGAACCCCATCGCCTGCGCCGGCAGCGCATGGTGGCCGGGCGGCCGCACGAGTGCGAACCCTCCTCGCTCCACCGCCTCGATCGCACACCCCGCCGCCAGCGTCGCCGCCTCCCACGTCGTCGGCCCGCCGAGCGTGTCCCCGCCCAGCCACCCCTCCTCCGCGAGCGACTCCACCCCTGCGACGTAGGCGGGCACATGCACGCGCTCGATCTCTGCGCGCGTCGCCGGCCGACCTTCGACCCCCGGGCCGAGCGTCTCGAGGAGCACCTGCAACCGCTCCTGCCTCTCGGGATGATGGCGGTGACTTGTCGGATGAAGCTGCGCGAGCGCCGGATGGCTGACGATCTCCATCAGCCCGCAGCGTCGCGCAGCGTACGGGCGAGCCGGGCGAGACCGAGCTCTTCCGCCGCCTGTGCACCGGCACCCCAGTCGGGCTTACGATCCTCGATCGTCGGCAGCGGTGCCTCCGAATCCATCCGCGCGATCGACGCGTAGCTGCGCAGCGCCTCCGCCTCCGCCACGAACCGCCCGGCTGCGAGCAGCGCCGCCAGCGACCCGTGCTCGGCCAGCAGCGCCGCCGCAGTCTTCTCGCCCACGCCCCGTGCGCCAGGGATGCGGTCGGACGGATCGCCGCGCAGCGCGATGAAGTCGACCACCTGCCCCGGCTCGACCCCGTAGCGGGCGCGCACCTCCGCAGACCTCACGCGTGCCATCTCGCTCACGCCGCGCTGCGGCTGCAGGATCGTCGTACGCTCACTCACGAGCTGGAAGGCGTCACGGTCCGAGGTGGCGACGACCGTCCGTCCACCTCGGGCGTCCTCCTGCACGACCGCCGCCGCGAGGAAGTCGTCCGCCTCGTAGCCGGCCTGCTTCCCGCACACGATCCCTGTCGCCGAGACCAGACCCGGGAGCAGATCCAGCTGCTCGAGCAGGTCGGGGTCGAACTCGCGCCCCGCCTGGTAGCCGGGCAGAAGCTCCGTGCGATAGGTGGGCGCGCCGATCGTGTCCCACCCGACGACGACAGCGCGCGGCCGCTCCGCTTGCCACAACCGCAGCAGCATGGACGTGAACCCCGCCAGGGCGTTGCCCGGCCGGCCGCCGGCCCGGCGGTCGACGGACCGCGGAACGCCGTGGAAGGCGCGATGCGCGAACGAGTCGCCGTCGACGACGAGCAACGGGGCGGCGATCAGGCGAGCGACTCCTCGAGCGAGAGGATCTTCTCGCGCAGTCGGTCGGTGGCGAGCTCGGCGGCCTCGACGATGGGTAGCTGCGCCAGGTCGTCGACAGGAACGGGCGACCCGTAGACCACCCGCACCCGCGCGAGGCGGCCGAGCCGATCGGTGCCGGCGATGGCAGCTGGTACGAGCGGAACGCCAGCCTCGAGCGCGATGCGCGCAGCGCCCGTGTGCCAGCGCGCCTCGTACTTCTTGCGGAGACCCTTCTTTCGGCGGGTGCCCTCCGGGAACATCACCACCACGTTCCCCTCGCGGCACAACTGCAGCGCCGTGTCGATCGCCTCCTGGTCACGCTCCCCGCGTCGCACCTTGAAAGCGCCTGCCCCGCTGGCTACCACGCTGAGCGGGAACCAGAACAGCTCGGACTTCGCCATGAAGCGCAGGAACCGCCGGGGGAACAGCGGGAGCCCGAGCGGCCACGGGTCGAAGTTCGAGTTGTGGTTCGCCGACAGCACGTAGCCGCCGTCCCGGGGGAGATTCTCGATTCCGCTCACCCGCAGCCGGAACACGATCCGCAGAACGGGCAGCGAGAGGCCGCCGATCAAGAGGTAGACGACGCTCGGACGGGGATTTCGAGACATCGCCGCGCAGGATACGTCGGTTTGCGCCGATGGCGCCGCCGGGCGGCGGCGCTATGGTGTCGCGCGTCATGACACGACTCGTCATCGTCGAGTCGCCCGCAAAGGCGAGAACGATCGCCGGCTACCTCGGCGAGGGATTCGTCGTCGAGTCGAGCATCGGGCACATCCGCGACCTGCCCAACCGCGCCTCGGAGATCCCGAAGGAAGAACGCGCGCGTTACGGCACGCTCGGGGTCGCGGTCCGCGACGGGTTCGAGCCGTACTACGTGCCCGACCCGGACAAGGCCGCGAAGATCAGGGAGCTGAAGAACGAGCTGAAGCAGGCCGACGAGCTCCTGCTCGCGACGGACGAAGACCGCGAGGGCGAGGCGATCGCGTGGCATCTCGTCCAGCTCCTCAAACCGAAGGTGCCGGTGCGGCGCATGGTGTTCCACGAGATCACCCGCGACGCGATCCATCGCGCGCTCGAGGACACGCGCCAGATCGACGAGCGGCTCGTCGACGCGCAGGAGACCCGGCGCATCCTCGACCGGCTGTACGGCTACGAGGTCTCCCCCGTGTTGTGGAAGAAGGTGATGCCGCGCCTCTCGGCCGGGCGCGTGCAGTCGGTGGCGACGCGCCTCGTCGTCGACCGCGAGTGGGAGCGGATCCGGTTCGTCTCGGCTGCGTACTGGGATGTCGTGGGCACGTTCGACCCCGGCGCCTTCGAGGCGCGGCTCGTGGCGCTCGACGGACGCCGCGTCGCCCAGGGGCGCGACTTTGCCTCCGACGGGCGGCCCGGCTCGAGCGTGGTCATCCTCGACGAGGAGCGCGCGACCGCGCTCGTATCCGCGCTCGAAGGCGCGCCGTTCGCCGTGCGCAGCGTCGAGGAGAAGCCGTACACCCGCCGGCCCGCGGCGCCGTTCCGCACGTCCACGCTGCAGCAGGAAGCCAGCCGGAAGCTTCGCTTCTCGTCGCAGACGACGATGCGGGTCGCCCAGAAGCTGTACGAGAACGGGTACATCACCTACATGCGCACCGACTCGGTGACGCTCTCCGAGTCGGCGCTCAAGGCGGCACGCGCGCAGGCGGCGGAACTGTACGGCGCCGAGTACGTCCCAGCCGCGCCGCGCCTCTACGAGCGCAGCGTCAAGAACGCGCAGGAAGCACACGAGGCGATCCGCCCCGCCGGCGACGCCTTCCGCACCCCGGCGCAGGTGCAGCGCGAACTGTCCCGCGACGAGCACGCGCTGTACGACCTGATCTGGAAACGGACCGTCGCCTCGCAGATGGAGGACGCGCGCGGGCAGACCGTCTCGCTACGGCTTGGAACGTCCGCCACGAGCGGAGAGGACGTCGAGTTCGGCGCCTCCGGCACCGTGATCACCTTCCGCGGCTTCATGGCCGCCTACCGCTCCGGCAGTGACGAGCCGTCCGACGACGACGAGGAGCGCGTGCTGCCGCACCTGGCGGTGGGCGACGCAGTCACCGCCGGCGTTCTCCGCCCGGACGGGCACGCGACCACGCCCCCGGCCCGCTACACGGAGGCCTCCCTCGTGAAGGCGCTCGAGGACCGTGGCATCGGCCGCCCGTCCACATACGCGTCGATCATGACCACGATTCTCGACCGCGGCTACGTCTTCAAGAAGGGCACCGCGCTCGTACCGACGTTCCTCGCCTTCTCGGTCACGCGCCTGCTCGAGGAGCATTTCGGGCAACTGGTCGACTACGACTTCACCGCCCGCATGGAGGACGACCTCGACCGGATCGCGTCGGGCGACGAGCACCGCGTGGAATGGCTCACGCGCTTCTACTTCGGGAACGGGGGCGAGCCGGGGCTGCACTCTCTCGTCACCGATCACCTCGACGCGATCGACGCGCGGGCGGTCAACTCGATCCCGATCGAGGGCTCCGACATCGTCGTGCGAGTCGGGCGCTACGGCCCCTACCTCGAGCGCGGAGAGGAGCGCGCGAGCGTCCCTGACGACGTCGCGCCCGACGAGCTTACTGCGGAGATCGCCGGCGAGTTGCTGGCACGACCCTCGGGCGACCGGGCGCTCGGAACTCACCCGGAGAGCGGGCTCGAGATCGTGGCCAAGGACGGCCGGTACGGGCCCTACGTGTCCCAGGTTCGCGCCGATGGCGACGACGGCAAGCCGCACACCGCGTCGCTGTTCGCCTCGATGTCGCTCGACACGGTGACGCTCGACGACGCGGTGAGGCTGCTCACGCTTCCGCGCACGCTGCAGGCGCCCGACGGCGAGGAGATACTCGTCGCCAACGGGCGCTACGGGCCGTTCGTGAAGAAGGGAGCCGAGACCCGCTCGCTCGAGAGCGAGGAGCAACTCCTGACGATCAACGCCGAGGAGGCGCTGGCGGTGCTCGCCCAGCCGAAAACGCGGCGCGGCCGCGGCGCACCGAAGCCTCCGCTCAGGGAGCTCGGCCCGGATCCCGTCACGGGGAAGCCTCTCGTCGTCAAGGACGGGCGGTTCGGCCCCTACGTCACGGACGGCGAGACGAACGCGAGCCTGCGGCGCGGCGACGATGTGGAGGCGCTGACGCTGGAGCGAGCGCTCGAGCTCCTTGCCGAGCGCCGGGCGAAGGGCCCGGCGCAGCCACGAAAGCGCCGCTCGCGCGGGTGACGCGAAAAGCACGCCCCGGGCAAGCCCGGGGCTGCCGCCCTTTGCTTCAGCCCGGGGCTTGCCCCGGGCGCGCTTTTCGTCTCTACGCGCTTTTCGTCTCTAGGGCGTGCTTTTTGTCTCTACAGGCCTTGCATTTCACGCCCGCTCGGGCTAACCTTTTACGTCCGCCTGACGTCGTAAGATGTCGGGTGACGCCTGCCTCGGACTCGCAGAACGTGCGACGCAACGATCCGATCGGCCCATGGCCGCGGAATACCCAGAAGAAGCGCGACGTTCCGAGTTTGTGACATGGTTAAGGACTAAGAGACCCCTGGAAACATAGGGAAAACCCGCGTACAGTCAGAGTAGCTTGTAGCTCTCGAGACGCATCCGAAAGGACTGAATTTCCGCTTTGACGCAGAACCAGCTCATCGAACTGTTTGAGACGGAGCACCTGAAGGCGCTGATCGCGCTCTCCGAGGAGCGCGGCTGGGTCGATCCGGCGGACATCGAGGTGTTCGCAACCGAGCACGACCTCGCCGAGGACGAGGTCGAGTCGATCACGCGCGAGCTCGAGGCGATGGGCCTCGAGATCGGTGCGCCGCAGGCCGACTCCGCCGCCGAGAAGGAGAAGGACAAGGACGCGGCCGAGAACGAGGTGTGGGCCGCCGAGGCGATCACCGGCGCCGCCGACTCTCTGCAGCTGTTCCTCGCCGACGTGGGCAAGCACAAGCTGCTCACGGCCGCCGAGGAGGTGCAGCTCGCGAAGCAGATCGAGCGGGGCGACCCGGTCGCCAAGCGGCGCATGATCGAGTCGAACCTGCGGCTCGTGGTGTCGATCGCCAAGGGCTACCGCGGTCTCGGCGTACCGTTCCTCGACCTGATCCAGGAGGGCACGCTCGGCCTCAATCGCGCAGTCGAGAAGTTCGACTGGCGCCGCGGCTTCAAGTTCTCGACGTACGCAACCTGGTGGATCCGGCAGTCGGTGCAGCGCGCGGTCGCAAACCACGCCCGCACCATCCGCGTGCCGGTGCACGTCGTCGAGCGGCAGCAGAAGCTGTCCCGGGCCGCACGCCGGCTCGAGGTGGAGCTGGGCCGCGAGGCGACGAAGCACGAGCTCGCGGAGGCCACCGGCCTCCCGATCCAGCACGTCGACGAGGCGCTCGGTGCGGCCCACGCGTCGGTGTCGCTGAACCAGACGGTCGGCGCGGACGACGAGGGCGAGCTGGGCGACCTGTTCGCCGACCGCGAGGCGGCCGACCCGTTCGACGAGGCGGAGGAGTCGCTGCGCCGTCAGAGCGTGCGCCGGGCGCTCGACGCCCTGCCCGAGCGGGAGCGTCGCATCCTCGAGCTGCGCTTCGGCTTCGAGGGTGAGCCGTGGACGCTCGAGGCGATCGGGCACGAGCTCGACCTCACCCGTGAGCGCGTGCGGCAGCTCGAGGGCCAGGCGCTCTCGCGGCTCGCCGCGTTACGCGAGCTGGCGTCACTCGCAGCCTGAGCACCAGAGCCCGTGACTGTCACCGCATCGGCGGTGACAGTCACGGGTGTTTGCGCCAACCTTTCGCAGCGCTTTCGGTCATACTCTGCGCCCGTCTCGCCCTGTGACGGGCGAGTGGACCGAAAGGAGCAGAATGCGAAAGCTCGTCAAAGTCGGCCTTCTGGCCGCCGTCGTCACGCTCGTCGCCGTCAGTGCGGCGCTCGCGGCGTCCTCGAAGAGCACGGCAAGCGACACGCTCGTCTTCGCCGGCTCGGCCGACCCCGTCTCGCTCGATCCCGCGGTGATCTCGGACGGAGAGTCGTTCCGGGCGGTGATCCAGATCTACGAGACGCTGATCAGCCAGGTACCGGGGACGACGAAGCTGACGGCGGGTCTCGCCGTCGGCTGGAAGGCGTCCAACGGGGGGCTCACGTGGACGTTCAAGCTGCGCAAGAACGTGCGCTTCCACGACGGCACCGCGTTCGACGCGAAGGCTGTCTGCTTCAACTTCGACCGCTGGTACAACTTCACTGGCGCGCTGCAGTCCGACGCCGCGTCCTACTACTACAACGTCGTCTTCGGCGGCTTCAAGAAGCCGGAGAAGGACGCCCCGGGCCCAGCTAAGGCGCTGTACCGGAGCTGCACGGCGACGGACGCCAACACCGTGATCATCAAGCTGAAGCGGCGCTTCGCACCGTTCCTCGGCGCGCTGACGCTCGGCCCGTTCGCGATCCAGAGCCCGGCGGCACTCGTCAAGTACGAGGCCGACAAGGGCAAGCTGACCGCCGACGGCGTCTTCCAGCCGCTCGGCACGTACGGGACCCCGGGCGGCCAGGCCGTCGGTACAGGTCCGTTCAAGCTCGAGTCGTGGAAGCTCGGTGACAAGCTCGTGCTGGTGCGGAACGACTCGTACTGGGGAGCGAAGGCGAAGCTCCGGCGGGTCATCCTCCGCGCCATCTCCGACAACGCGGCGCGGCTGCAGGCACTGCAGACGGGCGAGATACAGGGCTACGACAACGTGGAGCCGCAGGACATCTCCACCGTCAAGAAGTCGAGCAAGCTGAAGGTCGTCAACCGGCCGTCGTTCAACGTCGGCTACGTGACGATCAACCAGAAGGTGAAGCCGTTCGACGACATCCGCGTGCGGCAGGCGGTCGCGTACGGGCTCGATCGCGCCCGTGTCGTGCGCTCCTTCTACTCGGGCCGCGGCATCGTCGCGCACGAGTTCCAGCCGCCGTCGGTGCTCGGCTACTCGACGAGCGTTCCCAAGTACCCGTACAGCCCGGCGAAGGCGAAGGCACTGCTCACGCAGGCGGGGCTGGAGCTGCCGGTCGAGGTCGAGTTCTGGTACCCGACCGACGTCGCGCGGCCGTACATGCCGGACCCGAGGCGGAATTTCCAGGGCTTTGCAGCGAGCCTGGAGAAGTCGGGCTTCAAGGTCGTTCCGAAGTCCGCTCCGTGGCGGCCCGACTACCTCGGCAGGGTGGACGCCGGCACCGCCGGTGCGCTCAACCTGATCGGGTGGACGGGCGACTACGCCGACCCGGAGTCGTTCCTCGGCGGCGTGCTCCGCGCCGATCGGCAGTTCGGCCTCGACAACGCGATCGGTAAGAAGCTGTACGCCGATCTCGACAAGGCGTTGGCCGAGGTAAACCCGCTCAAGCGGGAGGCCCAGTACAAGCGCATCAACAACTACATCATGGCCAACGTGATCGGCGTTCCCTACGTGCACACCGAGCCCGCGCTCGGGTTCGCGAAGAACGTGATCGGCTTCAAGGCCAGCCCGACGCTGAACGACCTGTTCGTCAGCGTCCGGATCGTCTAGGGGTAACGAGCGAGTGAGTAGCCGGCGGACGTTGACGAGAGCCTGAGTGCTCCGCTTCACCGTTCGCCGGCTACTCCTGCTCGTCCCCGTCCTGATCGGGCTCTCGATCCTCATCTTCGTGTGGGTGCGGGCGCTGCCCGGCAGCCCGGCGGAGTCGTTGCTCGGGGAGCGCGCGGACGAGCAGTCGATCGCGCAGATGCGCGACCAGCTGGGTCTTGACGACCCGTTCCCTGTCCAGTACGGGCGCTACCTGAAGACGACCTTCGTCGACGGCAACCTTGGCGTGAGCATCGCGTCGCGCCGGCCGATCACCGAGGAGATCAAGGAACGGTTTCCCGCAACCTTCGAGCTCACGTTCGCGGCCGGGCTGTTCGCGATGCTGTTCGGGATCCCGCTCGGGTTCATCGCCGCCAAGCGATACGGGACGGTGGTCGACCACGGCAGCCTTGTGTTGTCGCTGGTCGGGATCTCGATCCCAATCTTCTTCCTCGCCATTCTCCTCAAGTACCTGTTCGCCGTGAAGCTGGGCTGGTTCCCGAGCGTGGGTCGCCAGGACGTGCTCATCGACGCCGAGCACCCGACGAACTTCTACGTTCTCGACGGCATCATTACGCGCAACTGGGAGGCCGCATGGGACGCCGTCATGCACCTCGTGCTCCCCGCGATCGCGCTCGGGTCGATCCCGCTGGCGGTGATCGCGCGTATCACTCGCGCCTCGGTGCTCGACGTGCAGAACGAGGACTACGTGCGCACCGCGCGTGCGAAGGGGCTGCCGCCGCGGACGGTGGACGGCCGGCACGTGATGCGAAACGCGATGCTTCCCGTGGCCACCGTGATCGGGCTCCAGGTCGGCCTCCTGCTCTCCGGGGCCGTGCTCACGGAGACGGTGTTCGCGATCCCCGGCGTCGGAACGTGGATCACTGAAGCGATTCACAACCGCGACTATCCGGTGCTTCAGGGCGGGATCCTCTTCATCGCGGTGATTGTCGTGTTCGTGAACCTGCTCGTCGACGTCTCCTACGGCCTCCTCAATCCGCGCATCAGGTTGGCGGGTCGCTGATGACGACGCTCGAGCTCGAGACCGGCGGCGGCATCCTCGATCACGCGAGCGGCGGCCTCTGGCGCGACGTCCTGCGACGTCTGTCGCGGAACCCGGGCGCGATCGTCGGCGCTGCGATCGTCGTCACGTTCGTCTTCGTTGCCGTGTTCGCCGGCGTCCTCGCACCCTCCGACCCTGAGGCGCAGGACCTCGACCTGCTGATCGACGGCTGTTGCCCGGGGCCGTCGTGGGAGCATTTGCTCGGCGTCGACGAGCTCGGCCGCGACGAGCTGTCGCGACTGCTCTACGGCGCCCGCTACTCGCTGCTGATCGGGATCGTCTCGGTCACGGTAGGCCTGTCGCTGGGGCTGCTGCTCGGGGCACTCGCCGGCTACTTCCGGCGCCTGGACGCGCCGCTGATGCGGTTCACGGACGTGATGCTCGCAATCCCGGGCTTCCTGATGGCGATCGGGATCGCGGCGCTGCTCGGGCCGGGGCTGCTGTCGGTGATGATCGCGATCGGCGTTGTCAACGTCCCGATCTTCACACGCCTGCTGCGGGGCTCGATCCTCGGCCAGAAGGAGAACGACTACGTGCTCGCCGCCCGGGCGGTGGGCGTTCCGAACCGGAAGGTGCTGGTCGCGCACGTCCTTCCGAACGCGGTCTCCCCGGTGATCGTGGCCGGAACGCTCGCCCTCGCGACCGCGATCATCGATGCAGCGGGCCTCGGTTTCCTCGGCCTCGGGCCGCAGGATCCGGCGACGCCCGAGTGGGGCACGATGCTCGTGGGAACGGTGCGCTACCTCCAGACGGCGCCATTCCTGGCCATCTTCCCGGGACTCGCGATCCTCATCACCGCGCTCGGAATCAACCTGATCGGTGACGGTCTGCGCGAGGCCCTCGACCCGAAGCTGCGCGGCCGTGTCTGACGCGCTCCTCACGGTCGACGACCTTCACGTCCACTTCTGGACCGACCGGGGCACGATCAACGCCGTCAACGGCGTCTCGTTCCAGATCGCACCCGGCGAGACGCTCGGGATCGTCGGCGAGTCGGGCTGCGGCAAGAGCGTCACCTCGCTGGCGCTGCTCGGGATCCTCCCGCGCGCGGGGCGAGCCGTCCGGGGGTCGGCTGTGTTCGAGGGACGCGATCTGCTGAAGCTCAAAGACAGCGAGCTGCGGAAGATTCGCGGCAAGGACGTCGCAATGATCTTCCAGGATCCGATGACGAGCCTGAATCCGGTACTCACGATCGGTCGCCAGCTGCGGGAGGCGGTCGAGGCGCACCTGGACGTCGACCGAGGAGAGGCGCAGCGGCGGGCGACGGAGCTGCTCGACCGGGTGGGCATCCCGAGCGCAAAGATGCGGCTTCGGGACTACCCGCACCAGTTCTCGGGCGGGATGCGGCAGCGGGCGATGATCGCGATGGCTCTTGCGTGCGAGCCGAAGCTGCTGATCGCGGACGAGCCGACGACGGCGCTCGACGTGACGATCCAGGCGCAGATCCTCGACCTGCTGCGCGAGCTCGTTGCGGAGCGCTCGGCCGCTTTGATCCTCATCACCCACGACCTCGGCGTGGTCGCGGGCACATGCGAGCGGGTGAGCGTGATGTACGCGGGCACGATCGTGGAGGAGGGGACAGCAGAGCAGCTCTTTGGTCATCCGCGGCACCCGTACACACTCGGCTTGCTGCAGAGTGTGCCGAGGCTTGACGCGGGGAGGCGTCAGAAGCTGACGCCGATCGCGGGCGCGCCGAGGAACATGTTGAGCGCACCGAGTTCGTGCCCGTTCGCTCCTCGCTGCCGCTTCCGCCGGGAGGGCTGTGACGAGCGTCTGCCCGTGTTGGAGTCGCTGTCCACGGGCCAGCGGGCGGCGTGCTTCTACCCGGTTGCCCCCGACGAGTGGCAGCGGACGCGGCTCGGGGGTGACGCGGCGTGACCGAATCGTCGGTCGAGAGCGGGAACGGGAGGCCGCTGGTCGAGCTGGACGACCTACGCGTCTGGTTCCCGATCAAGAGCGGCGTCGTGCTCGACCGGCACGTGGGCGACGTGAAGGCGGTCGACGGAGTCTCGTTTGCGATCCACCGTGGCGAGACGCTCGGGCTGGTGGGCGAGTCGGGGTGCGGGAAGTCGACGGTAGGGCGGGCGATGCTGCGCCTGTACCGCCCGACCGGCGGCCGTGTCATCTTCGACGGCCAGGACATCACGAAGCTGTCCGACAACGCGCTGCAGCCGCTGCGGCGCCGGATGCAGATGGTGTTCCAGGATCCGTTTGCGTCGCTGAACCCGCGGCACTCGGTGGGGCGGATGATCGGCGAGCCGCTACGCGTGCACGGGATTGCGTCGGGTGCCGAGGCGGGGAAGCGGATGCGCGAGATCCTCGAGGTGGTGGGTCTGCCTGCGGACGCTGCGGGACGGTATCCGCATGAGTTCTCCGGCGGCCAGCGGCAGCGGATCGGTCTCGCGCGCGCGCTCGCGCTGAACCCGGAGCTCGTGGTGTGCGACGAGCCGGTGTCGGCGCTGGACGTGTCGATCCAGGCGCAGATCGTGAACCTGCTCGAGGAGCTGCAGGCCGAGCTCGGGCTCACCTATCTGTTCATCGCGCACGACCTCGCCGTCGTGCGGCATATCTCGGACCGGATCGCCGTCATGTATCTGGGCAAGGTGGTGGAGGTGGCCTCCGCAGACGACCTGTACGAGAACCCGCTGCATCCGTACACGATCGCGCTGCTGTCCGCGATCCCGATCCCCGACCCGGTGGTGGAGCGAAGCCGACAGGTGATCCACATCGCGGGCGACCTGCCGAGCCCGGCGAACCCTCCCGCCGGCTGTCGTTTCCACACGCGCTGCCCTTTCGTGCAGGCGACGCGCTGCCGCGACGAGGAGCCGGGGCTTCGCGAGCTGGGCGGGCACACGGTGGCGTGCCACTTCGCCGAGGAGATCCGCTCGGGCCGGATCACGGCCTCGGTTCGCGCCGCGTAAGGCCGTTTCAGGCTACGCGGCGGGGTCACTCACCACGGGGGATCCCCCTAAAGCGGCATCCGCTGGGAGCCGATATCGGAGCCGTGGACGCCGCTGAGCGTAACGAGATCCTCGACCGCTATCGCGACCACAGCCGCCGGTTCGAGGCGGCTGCTGCTCGTCGCACGTCGGGCCGTACCGGCGCGGTGATCCCGTTTGCAGCCCCGGTTCTGCGTGAGCTCGAGCAGGAGCCGACCGCGCGCGAGCTGGAGGTGCTGCAACTCGTCTCCGACGGGCTCGTCAACCGCGAGATCGGCCAGAAGCTTTTCCTGTCGGAGGAGACGGTGAAGTCGCACGTCCGCCACCTCCTGGCAAAGCTGCAAGCGCGCAGCAGAGCCCACGCCGTAGCTGTGGGCTTCCGGCGTGGGCTCATTGCCTGACGTCTGCCGTCGGTTCCATCGTCCCTACGCTCGAACCGGTTACCCCGAAAGAGGGATGCCGGCTATCGGCGCAGAAACGAGGATTCGACGGCTACCAGTCCTTCGCGCCGCTCATGACGTTGACGCGAAGCACAACACGGCGAATCAGCCTCCGCATCGATACTCCTTGGTTTGGGAACTGACGGCAAGTAGATCGTATACCCCATTTGAGGGATAGATCAAGGGATGACGACAGAAACCCAGAGACGAACGAGGTCGTACGCCGCGTCTCTGGTGGCGACAGCGCTTCTCCTAGCGCTGGTGCTCGGCGCGATGGGCTACGGGCTTGGCGACCCTTGGACCGTCCTGGCCCTTGCGGTGGTGAACGCCTTCGCCGAGCGTGGAGGCGTCTGGGTCACCCGTACGACTCAGATGTCGATCGCTCTACTACCCACGCTGTTTGCCGCGGTGTTGTTCGGGCCGCTCGCGGGCGGCATTGTCAACGCAGCTTCGATGCTCGGAGATTCGGAGCTACTAGCTCCTCGCGATCCGGAGCGCGCACCACGCCTCAAGTGGGCGACCTACACCAGCTCGCGGTTCGTGATTGGTGCCGCGGCCGGCCTCGTCGCCGGCTGGATCATCGCAGGAACGTCGTCTGACTTCGGGGGACTGCTAGTGGCGACGCTGGTGGCTGCCATCATGGCCGAAGTACTCGACATCTTCTCGGCCGGGGTCACGGCCCGAATTCGTGGGCGCCGAGTGTCCCATGTCACTCGCACGCTTGGTCCTCTTCTGCTCACATCCATCCCGGCCTATGCCCCGCTCGTGGCTGTCCTGGCACTGGCATACCAGGACGTCTCTCCTTGGACGGCGCCGCTCTTCTTCATCCCGGCCCTCGCCGCTCAACGACTATTCGCCATGTACCAGCGAGAGCGAGACCTCGCGGCGACGCTTACTCGTGCGAACCTCTCGTTCGCCGTAGCACTGGTCACGGCGCTCGAAGCGAATGACGCCTATACCGCCGGTCACTCCCGGGCCGTAGCCATCTACACGCGAGATATCGCGACACGCATGGGTCTCCCCAAGGACGTTCAAGAAAAGGCATTCCTGTGCGGCCTCGTTCACGACATGGGTAAGGTCGGGCTGCCACCCAGTCTGCTGGGTAAGGATGGGCCCCTTACGCTCGAAGAGCGGAAGCTAATGCAGACACATTCCGAAATCGGTGAGCGCATTCTCCTACAGGTCGACGCGTATGAAGACATCGCAATGATTGTCCGGCACCATCACGAACGGATTGACGGCGAGGGATACCCCGACCGCATCGCATCCGATGAGATTCCGCTCCTCTCTCGGATCATCGCCGTAGCAGATGCGTATAACGCAATGACCTCAAATCGCCCCTACCGGGAAGCAATGCCCAGCCGGGTTGCCCGAATGCGTCTCGCGCAGGCCGTGGAGTCGCAGTTCGACACGGCGGTCGTCGCGGCATTCGAGGCCGTACTCGCCAGCAGCGACGAAGGCTATCGGACAGCCTCGGGAGTCGATTTCGACTCCCCCGGTAAAGCGCCCACTGGCGCGACGGCCACGCCCGAGATCGAGTTTGTTGGCTCCGGGATCAAGAAGGTGGCCTGACCTTACGTTCCGTGGGTAGGAGGGCGAAGCCCTCCCCCCTCGACCAAGCGAGAGGAGCCAGCCACCCCGGCATCCTGCTCGCCGGAGCGGTGTCGTCGTTGCGCGTGTCCGAGCGCGAGCGCCGTCCGACTTCGGACTCCAAGCTTGTCGAAGACATGGTGCAGATGCACTTTGACGGTCGACTCAGCGATGAACAGATGGCGAGCTACCTCTGTGTTCGACAATCCTTGGCAGACCAGCACATAAACCTCGTGCTCACGCGCCGTAAGCCCCGATACTGGGTCGAGGGCATCGGCCGGCGCACTGCCCAGCGACTCAGCCAGGCTGTGATCACTCGCCCGGGTCAAGAGAAAGACGGCCTGCTCGGCAATCGCTGCGTCGCCCAACATCACCGGCAGAAGGTCTGGCGCGGCACGGTACGCCGTGACCGCTAGGTCAACTGCTCCCGTGTCGAACGCCAGGCGAACTAAGTTCTCTACGCTCTGAAGCAGGTGGGGATCGCGGGTCTTTACTGAGCAGACCGCTCTCACAGCCGCGGCGAGCACCTGGGCCTCTATGGCAGACGACGACGCTCGCGCTAGCTCGCCGAGGGCCAGTGCCTCCTGAGCCCGCCCCAGACAGGCGAGCGCGAGAGCACGCGATGCCCAGACTTCGGCTCTCATCCCAGGAAGTGCATGTTTAAGATCTGGAGGTTCAAGGCCGCACGCCTCGGTGATGCGCCCCTCCTGCAACATCAGGCGCACGCGAGCCGAGAAGACCGCTTGCTCTCCAAACTCGTCGTTGCACCGTCGAGCGTCAACAAGTGCCCGATCGAGTTCGATGTGCGCCTCCAGATATCGGCGGAGTCCAGCAAGGGAGGCGGCCGTCATCAAGTGCGCGTAAACGAGCGCGAAGTCCAAGCGATATTCCTCGGCTTCATCGAGAAGAGCCTCCGCCTGATCCAAACCCTCTCCGTAGTATGCAGCGAGGTTGAGGGCGCAGGAATAAGTACAACGAAACGAGCATCGGACGACGGGGTCATCGACCTCTACCACGAGTTCTGCGACGCGCCGCGCTTCAGCGAGATGGCGCACGGCCCCAAATCTGAAGCCAAGAGCCAGCCTCTTGTCGGCTAGTCGGATCACCTCGACGGGATCCGACCGTGAGACTCCCGCCTCCAGGTAGCCCATGAGTGTATGCGCCTCTGCAAGCTCAAGTGCGGCCGCCGACATGAGCTGACCCCACTGCGAAGCTCTCTTCAGTCGCTCGTTTGGTGCAGCGGCCTCGGCACGCTGAAATAGCTCGAGGGCATCTTCTTCTCGCGACCCGAGATGAGCCGAGCGACCCGCCACGGACAGGAGCTGCGAGTGCAGATCGTCCCGAATGTCGGTGATCTCTGCCGCAGCCTCCGCCACTGCCTGAGCGGTAATATGCCGCCCAGTTCGTAAGCAGACCTCTGCCTTCGCAATGGACAATATGGGCGAGGTTGGGACTGATGACCCGCCGCGTTCGACTTGGGCCTCGAGTGTTGCGAGGCGGCCGGCGTTGAGGAGTTCGTCGAGGGCCTCTGCGACCAGCGGCTCCAGTTCGGCGTCGAGGCCGAAGCGGTCGACGACGTCGAACGCTGCGTCCCATTCGTGGCGGCGTCGATACGCGGCGAGCGCGGTGGGGGCCACCTGCTCGAGCTCGCTTCCGGCGTCACGACGAGCGCGCGCCTCGAGGAACGTCGCCGCGAGCGGGTGCAGCTCGAGGCGCCCCTCCCGCTCGTCGAGCACACCGAGGGTCAACGCCTCCGAGCACACGGCCAGTGCGCGCTCGGCACCCAGCAGCTCCACGGCCACCTCCCGATCGACCACGGGAAGGGCCCCCAGGATCGCAAGGCCTGTTCGTACGGGTGGCTCCAGACCTCGGTACACCTCATCCGCGAAGAACTCGTACAGCGCCTCCGGTACGTCGACGCCACCCTCGGGCGTCGCATCAGTGATGCTGGCCAGGCCGATCACCGCGGGCCAGCCGTCCGCAAGCGCCATCAACCCGGGTGTCATCCCCTCGCGACGGCCCGCGAGAACCTCCTCCACCTCCTCCACGCTCATCGCCAACGCCGTCTGCGTAATCTCCAGCACCTCGCCGTAGAGGAGCTGCCTCCCCGCCACCCACGACGGCCGCCCCCGCGACGCGACCAGCATCCGCACGGGCGCCCGATGCACCAGCGTCTCGACGAACGTCTCGCTGGAGGCGGACGCCGCCACGTAGTGGTAGTCGTCGAGGATGATCCACGCATCCTCCGGCCACTCGAGCAGATCGTCCGCAAGGATCTCTGCCAGCACGCCGGCCTCCCGGTCGGGATCCTGAGTCGCCGCCAGCCGCTCCTCCAGTCGCCGCCCCGCGCCGGGCACGATCTCAGCCGACGCCGCCGCCAGCCCGCGTGCGAGCACCGCCGCGTCGATCGCCGACCGGCGTGCGCGGAACCACGACACGCGCCGCCCAGGCTGCGCCGCCCACTGCTCCGCCAGCGTGGTCTTCCCGTAGCCCGCGGCTCCGACCAGCATCCGCACGCGCGCAGGTGAGCGATCGAGCGCGCGAATCAACCTCGGGCGCTCGATGATCCGGCGCCGCCGCGTCGTCCGCGGAGCGGGCAGCTCCCCCATCGGGGCCGAGGCTACTCCTGAAACGCTCATCGGGGAAGACGGCGCCCGCGGCGGGCGAGGGTGAAGACCGCGGGCGCCGCGCCGTCAGGCCCCGGGTGGGAGCCCGCCATCGGCGTTCGCAAGGGGATCCTCACCAGTGAGGACGCGAAACGCCGCAGGAATGTGCCGCCGCCGGGTCACGCCGAGCTTCCGCCGCAGCGTGTCCGAATGAGCCTTCGCCGTGCGGGGGGAGATCCCCAGCTTCGATCCGACCTCGTCGTTCGAGCAACCGGCTGCGATGAGAGCGACCACCTCACGTTGTCTTGCCGTCAGGTTCCCGCCGACCTCCCGAACCGCGCTCATCATGGGCGCAATTCTCCCGTCCCTCGATCGAGTGAGCCATTCCTCGACAGGTGTAACTCTCGGTGTAATCCCTACAACAGAGCGACCTGGAACGTGGCCATCGCCGCAAACGACGCAGCCCCCACAAGGACGACTGCCCGCGGGCGCGTCTGAGCCAACGCCTCGGGCAGCAGCTCGCGCGCCGCCATCCATACCATTGCCCCGCCCGCGAACCCGAGCGCCGCCGGGGCCAACGGATCGACAGCCTCCACGAACAGGAACGCCGGCACTGCGAGCAACGGCTGCGGCAGGCTCGAGAACACGCTCCACCACGCGGCCGCCGGCACCGACACGCCACGGGGCACCAGCACAAGGCTGATCGCAAGCCCCTCCGGAATGTTGTGAACCGCGATCGCGACTGCGATCAGCGCCCCAAATGCCGCGCCCGCGCCGAACGACGCACCGACGGCGATCCCCTCGGCCGCGGAGTGCACGGTCATCACCGCAACGATCAGAACCGCCTTCGTCGCGTCCTCTCCACGCAGCGCGCCGATCGCGACCTCCCGGCCCTGGAGGGGGGAACGGCGCACACAGACGATGAATACGGCCCCCACCACGCCGCCGAGGAACATACGCCCGATACCGACGCGACCGCCCTCCCACGCCAGCCCGGCGCTCGCCGCAAGCATCACCCCCGCAGCCGCAGCGTTCGCGGCACCGAGCGCCGACCGCCCGGCCCCGCGGAAGAACAGGAGCGGCAACGCGCCCAGGCCGGTCGCGAGCGCAGTCGCCGCCGCGGCAAGAAAAACGGTGAGCACGTCGACCTCGCCCAGACGTCAAACCTACCCCGGAGGTCGGCACCAGGCGTCAGGGACAACCCGCACTACGATCCGCGTCGATCCCGATGCCCCGCAGTCGACCCAGCAGGACGATGGCTGCTCAAGCCCGGCGACCCATGGCTCGAGGAGCGCCTCGCCGCCCATACGGTCGGCGAAGCCCCGACCGCGCCGGCGGTCACAATCACGCTGAGCCGGCCGCTCTAAAAGCCCGCCGCGAAGCCGTCGCCGCGCCCGTCGGAGCCGCCGACGAGCGCGCCGTCGAGTGACAGGATCACCTGCCCGACGCCGAAACCGTGCTGGACGTCGGGGAGGCTCACCTCATGCCCGAACGCCGCCAGTCGATCGGCGGCTTCCCACAGTCCAGGCTCCAGCTCCACCTGACGCCCTTCTCGGACGCGCCAGCGCGGCGCATCGAGCGCGGCCTGCGGGTCGTCGCCGTCGTCGACGAGACGCAGCACCACCTGGAAGTGCCCCTGCGGCTGCATCGCGCCGCCCATCACCCCGAACGGTCCCAGCAGCCGCCCGCCCTCGAACAGCATCCCCGGGATGATCGTGTGGAACGGCCGCCTCCCGGGCGCGAGCCGGTTCGGGTGACCGTCCGCTTCCACGAAGCAGGCAGCCCGGTTCTGCACCGCGATGCCAGTCCCCTCCGGCACGACACCAGACCCGAAGGTGTCGTACACGCTCTGGATCAACGACACGGCCGTACCCTCGCCGTCGACGACGCACAGGTACGTCGTGCCGCCCTGCTGCGGCTCGTACGCAGGCGGGTCGAGGGCGGTGTCGGCGCGGACAAGCGCGCGCCGGGCAGCGAGCCGGTCGGCGGCGAGGAAGTCTCCCGGCAGCGGCCCGTCGTGCACGGCCGCGTACGTGTCCGCCAGCGCGAGCTTCATCGCCTCGAGCTGCGAGTGCAGACCCGGCTCGAGACCGTCGTAGAGCGCCAGCGCGAGGAGCGCGGCAGCGCCCTGGCCGTTCGGGGGCAGCTCGCAGACCTCCACGCCGCGGTAGTCGAAACGCAGCGGCTCCACCCATTCCGACCGGTGCGCCTCCAGATCGGCCTCCGACAGCCACGTCGCAGCTGCGATCGCCGAGGCGATCTCGCCGCGATAGATCGCGTCGGGTCCTTGATCCGCGATCAACCGCAGCGTCCGGGCAAGGTCGGGCAGCGAGTAGCGGCCACCCGCTCCGGGCGCCGGCCACGGCGCCGACTCCGCCCGACGCCACTTGTCTGCGATCCGGGCCGAGCAGGCGAGCCCTTCCTGCGCGAGATCGACGGCAGGGGCGAGCGCGACGTCCAACCCCAGCCGGCCGAATCGCTCGGCGAGGTCACTCCACGCCCTCACCGCCCCCGGCACCGTCACCGAGCGCGGCCCCGACTTGTCGACGCGCACATCGTCGATCACCGTCGGCGAGTGGCCGGAGCCGTTCAGGCCGTGCAGGACGCCGTCGTGCCAGACGAGCGCGAACGCATCCCCGCCCGGGCCGTTGTCGGTCGGCTCGGCCACGGTGAGCACGCAGGCGGCCGCGAGCGCGGCGTCGACTGCGTTGCCGCCGCGCTCGAGCGCTGCAAGCCCCGCCCAGGTGGCGCGCGGATGGCTCGTAGCGACCATGGCGTCACGCGCAATCGCCGGCATCCGGCGCCACCCGCTCGCGTGCGCGTGGCCCGGCCGGAAGCAAGCGTCAAGGTCGATCCGCACATCGCCATCGTCTCATCTACCCTCCGCGGCGTGCCGGGGCTCGACGCCGATGCCGTCGTCATCGGCGCCGGCATCACCGGCGCCGCGGCGGCGCGCGCGCTGGCGCAGGACGGGCGCGCCGTCGTGCTCCTCGAGCGACTACACGTCGGTAACGACCACGGCTCGAGCCACGGGACCTCCCGCATCTTCCGCCTCTCCTACCCCGACAAGCGGTACGTGCGACTCGCCCAGTCTGCGCTCGGAGGCTGGCGCGAGCTGGAGGCGGAGTGCGGCACAGAGCTCCTCGTCACGACTGGCTCGCTCGACCTCGGCGGCTTCGCCGCCTCCAACGCGCGGGCACTCAGCTCGAGCGGCGTCTCCTTCGAGATGGTCGACCACGCTGCCGCAAACGCCCGCTGGCCGCTTCGGCTCGACGCCGGCGAACAGGCGCTCCACCAGCCCGACGCGGGCACGATCCTCTCGGACCGCGCCCTCCGCGCCTTCGTCGACGGCGCCGTGGCCGAAGGCGCGTCGCTACACGAGCAGACCGAAGTGCTCGCAATCTCCGATGAGCGGGCAGGAGCGCGGATCGACAGTTCCGCCGGGACGATTCGTTGCCGCGTCGTGGTCGTCGCCGCGGGCGCCTGGAGCGCCGGGCTCCTCAGGCCCCTGGGCATCGAGCTGCCGGTGATCCCAACGCGGGAGACGGTCGCCCACTTCGCGGCGCCGATGAGCGAGGACTTCCCCTGCGTGGTCGACGACGCCACGCTTGCAGGCGATGTCGACCCCGGAAGACGGCGGAGCGGAAGCCTCACCTACGCTCTGTCCTCTCCGGGTCTCGGCGTCAAGATCGGCCTTCACCACTCCGGACCGGTGGCCGACCCCGACGACACCGGCGTCCCCGACCCCGGAATCGTGGCCTGGGCGTCGACCTGGATCGCCCGCCGGGTCTCGAACGCCAGCGCCGAGCCCGCACGCGTCGAGACGTGCCTCTATACCAACACCGCCGACGAGAGCTTCGTGCTCGCCCGCCATGGTCGGGTCGTCGTGGCATCTGCGTGCTCCGGGCACGCGTTCAAGTTCGCCCCGGCGATCGGCCGCACCGTCGCCGCACTCGCCGCGAACTGAGGTGATGAGCCGGCCGTACTGCGGAAAACCCGCAGCAGCGTGACATCTCGACCCCGATGACGGTGGCCCCACGCGCAGCCACGATCAGCGAGTCATGGCAGTCATCGTCGTCGCCACCGACGGTTCACCCGCGGCGCAGGCGGCGCTGGAAGCTGCGGTCGACCTGGCCCGCGAGGGAGACCGCTTGGAAGTCATCACCGTGTGGCGCGCGCTGCAGGGCGACTTCGGGCTCGCATATCCACCCGCGGCCGTGCTCGAGGATCTGCTCGACGCGGAACGGCGGCACGCCGAGGCAACCCTCGACGACGCAGCCGCGACGGTAGCGGCTACCGGGGTGCCGGTTCGGACTCATTTGGCCGTCGGCGATCCCGCTGAACGCATATGCGCGCTTGCAGAGACACAGGGCGCACGCCTGATCGCACTCGGGACTCGCGGGCACGGCCCGATGATGTCCCTCCTCGTGGGCAACGTCTCGGCCGCGGTGATCCGGCACGCGCGTCGCCCGGTACTCGTCGTCCCCGACCCTGCGGCGCCTGAGGCGGTCGCCCGCTCGCATCGCACACTCGCCCGCGCAAACCCGTAGACCGCGTTTTCCCGCACCGCGGATCGGGCGCCGCACGGATGTGACCGCCGGCCTATCTCAGCAAGCTGAGGCGAAGAAACGAGATCCGGGAGGAACCAGAACGATGAAACTGTTGCTGATTGCGTCGAGCATCCTGGCGGCAGGAATACTCGTCCTCGTGGCGAGCGTCGTCGCGGCGGCGCGCGCGTTGAACGTCGAGTCCGGGCCGTCCGCCTCATCCACGGCTCACGACACACCCGCCGCCGCATCCGGGACGACGCCGAGCTTCGCAGGCGTCAAGCCCGACAATGTGGAGGAGCTCGCGAAGGCACACGTCCCCTACCCGGCGGAGTTGCCTCCCGTGCCCGACGGCGACGTCGTCAAGGTGCACATGGTGATGAAGGACAAGGCCGTCGAGATCGCGCCGGGCGTCACGTACAACGTGTGGGCGTTCGACGGCGACATGAGCGCGCCGGGCCCGACCGTCCACGCGCGCGAGGGTCAGACCGTCGAGATGACGCTCACCAACGGCGGTGCGATCCCGCACTCGATCGACTTCCATGCGGCGCGGATCGCCCCGAACATCGCCTTCCGCGACGTCGCCCCCGGCGAGTCGTTCACGTTCCGCTTCAAGGCCGGCGACCCCGGCGTCTTCATGTACCACTGCGGCACCAAGCCGGTGCTCGCGCACATCGCAAACGGGATGTACGGCGCCATCGTCGTCGACCCCGCCACGCCGCTGCCGAGGGCGGACCGTGAGTACGTGCTCGTCGCCAGCGAGTGGTACCTGAACGGCAACGGAATCGACGAGCCGGCGTCGCTCGACCTTGCCAAGGCGCACGCGATGACCCCCGACTGGACGTCGTTCAACGGGTACGCGAACCAGTACGTGACACATCCGCTGACCGCCGACCCCGGCGACCTCGTCCGCTTCTACGTCGTCGACGCGGGTCCGAGCCTGACGACTGCCTTCCACGTCGTCGGCACCGTCTTCGACCGTGTCTACCCGAACGGCGACATGAACCCCGCCCACTCTCAGAGCGGCGTGCAGACGGTCGACGTCCCCGCCGGTGGAGGTGCCGTGTTCGAGGTGAAGATCGACGGCGAAGGCTTGTACCCGTTCGTCTCCCACGCCTTCGCGCACGTCGACCTCGGCCAGGTCGGGCTGCTCAAGGTCGGCAACCCGCCCGGGTCGGCGTCGCATTAGTCAACCGGCGTTAAGACGGAACTCCGCTCACGCGGATTTCAGTCGCGCGAGATCCCTGAAGGCATCCGCATCGCGGCCGCGGCACGTCTCTTTCACGCTACGCCTGTTAGACGACTTGTGGAAGCGCAGCTCTCACGAATCCTCCAACATGCCGTTCGCGAGCGCGTAGCGCACAAGCTCCGCGCGGGTGCCGAGACCGAGCTTCTGCATGATGTGCGCCCGGTGCGTCTCCGCGGTGCGCACGGAGATGTACAGCTGCTTCGCGATCTCTTGGTTCGTGTGCCCGAGCGCCAGCAGCCGCAGCACCTCTCGCTCACGATCCGAGAGCGGATCGTCCGCTGCGCGTCGCGCAGCCTCCACCTCCGCCTGCGCCAGCCGGGCACCCAGCGTGGGGTGGACATAGCGGCCGCCACCGGCGACCTCGCGGATCGCCTGCACCAGCTCGGCGTCCGCGGCCTCCTTGAGCATGTAGCCGCTCGCCCCACCGGCGAACGCCTCGCGGACGTAAGAGGGATCGTCCTGCATCGAGAGGACGAGGATGCGCGCGTCCTTCGCCGCCTGGAGGATCTCGGATGCGGCCTCGAGGCCGCTACGACCCGGCATCACGACGTCGAGCAGCACCACATCGGGCTTCTCGAGCCGCGCCGCGCGCACACCCTCGTCAGCGGTGCCGGCCTCCGCGACCACCTCCATGTCGTCCTCGCGCTCGAGCAACAGCCGGAGCCCGGTGCGTACCACCGCATGGTCGTCCACGATGAGGACGCGGATGCTCACGAAACGGGGAGGTCGAGGATCAGCGTCGTTCCCACTCCCGGCGCGGAGTCGATCTCGAGGTGCCCGTCGAGGAGCTCGACCCGCTCGCGCATGCCGATCAGCCCGATGCCTCCGCCGGCCGCCTTTGGGTCGAAGCCGCAGCCGTCGTCTTCGATCACTGCCTTCACAGCGTCATTCTTGCGTGTCAGCACGACGCTCACGCGCCTGGCGGACGCATGCTTGATCACATTTGTCAGCGCCTCCTGGACGATGCGGTAGACGGCAGTCTCGACGTCACCCGGCAGCCGCTCGTCCTGCAGCCGTGCCTCGACCTGGACGTCGAGCTCGCCTCCCTCCGAGATCGAATGGCCGAGACGGCGCAGCGCCGGCCCCAGGCCGAAGTCGTCGAGAGCTTTCGGACGGAGCTCGACGGCCAGCCGCCTGACGTCCTGGAGGGTCTCCACCACGAGCTCGCGCAGGCCGGCCAGAGCAGCGTGCATCTCGGCGGGCGAGTCGACGCGCTCGGCGACCGCGAGCCCGAGCAGCATCGACGTGAGCGCCTGCCCCGTCCCGTCGTGCAGCTCGCGCGCGAGCCGCCTGCGCTCGGCCTCCTGCGCGGCAACCTGCCGCCTCAGCGCGGCCCGCTCGACCCGCTGAGACGCGTCGACGGCCACGGCGGCACGGCGCGCGAACGTCTCCACGAGGCGCAGGTCGTCGTCGTCGAAGCGCGGATCGTCGCCCTCGCGGTCGACCGCGATCACCACTCCGAGCGCTCGCTCGCCGACGGTCAGCGGCGCCACGATCTGCGCGCGGGCTCCGAACGCTGCGGCAGCCTCCTGGTCGACCTCCGGGTCGGCCGAAACATCGTCCACCCGTTCGGGCCGCCTGCGGCGCAGCACGTTGCCGCTCTTGGAGCGCTCGGTGAGGACCGTGCCGACGACGTCGGCACCCTCAGCGGCCTCGATCCTGAGCGTCCCGTCCGCCCGGGTCAGCGCCACAGCGACCACCCGGGCGAGAACGAGCTCACGGAGGCGATGTACGACGAGGCTCAGCTGACGATCGAGATCGACCTCGCCGACCAGCGCCGCGGCGATCTCGTTGAGCGACTCGAGCTGGCGCGACCAGCGAGTCGCCTGCCCGTAGAGACGGGCGTTCTCGATAGCCACCGCGGCCTGTGCGGCAACGAGAGTCACCAGCTCCTCGTCGTCGTCGGTGAAGTCGCCGCCTCCTTTCTTCTCCGTTAGGTACAGGCGGCCGTACGAGACCCCCCGCAGGAGCACGGGAGCGCCGAGAAACGACCTCATCGGCGGGTGATTGGCGGGAAATCCGACCGCCCGCGGATGAGCGCTCAGGTCGTGGAGGCGTAGCGGATGCGGCTCGTCGATCAGCACCCCCAGGATTCCCTTGCCGGTCGGGAAGGGCCCGATGGCAGCGATCTCCCGCTCGTCGAGGCCGTGCGTCAGGAAGCGCTCGAGCCTCGTGCCACTCGCATCGACCACCCCGAGAGCCGCGTACCGCGCCTCCGTCAGCGATGCGGCGGTACGGACCAGCTGATCGAGCACGCCGTCCAGGGACAGCTCGGAGGTGAGCGAGATGCCCGCCTCGACGAGCGCACGCTGGCGATCTCCGACGTCCACGACACGATTATCCGTTGCCGGCGCGAGAAACCGGTGTCAACAGGCAGACTGGCTTCGATGCCACCGGTGCCCAAGCCCCGCTCCCGAAGCGGCGATCGACGAGGCGGTAACCGCGCCCTCATCCTTGCCGTCGCGTTGGGTGTGGCCACCGCGGCCGGCCTCGCGATCGCAAGCCTCGTGTTGCGGGGCGGGGACGAGCAGGCTCCCATCGTGGGGACCGGCAGCACGGCGCTCGTGGACGGCATCCCGCAGAACGGGACCGTCTTGGGCGACGCCGCCGCGACCGTGACGCTCCTCCAGTACGAAGACCTCCAGTGCCCCTACTGCAAGCTGTACACCGACGCCGCCTTCCCGGCGATCGTCGACGAATACGTGCGCACGGGCAAGGTGAAGGTCGACTTCCGCGGCCTCGAGTTCCTCGGCGACGACTCCAACAAGGCGCTGCGCGCGGTGCTGGCCGCCGCAAAGCAGAACAAGGCGTGGCAGCTGATCGAGCTCCTCTACGACCACCAGGGCGCGGAGAACTCCGGCTGGGTGACCGACGACCTCGTGTCGGAGCTCGCCGGCTCGATCGCCGGCCTCGACGTCGGGGAAATGCAGGCGGACGCCGCGAGCACCGATACCACCGCGGAGATCGAGGCGCTCGGCGACGAGGCACGGAAGCGCGAGGTGGGCGGGACGCCGTGGTTCTTCGTAGCCATCGGCGACGCAGAGCCGTATCCCATCCAGCCGCAGCCGCGGACCGACCCGGCCGCCTTCCGACCGATCTTCGCCGACGCACTCGGCGAGTGAGCGACCGAGGGCTGCGCCTCGCGGTCGGTGCCGTCGCGCTCGCGGGCCTCGCCGTTGCGGGCTACCTCACGTACGTTCACTACGCTCCCGAGGCGCTCGTCTGCACGTCGAGCGGTGGGTGCGAGGCCGTGCAGCAATCGGAGTACGCGACGCTCGCAGGGATGCCGGTGGCGCTCCTGGGGGTGCTCGCGTATGCGGCCGTCCTCGGGCTCACCATCGTCGACACGCCGCTGACGCGCACGCTGACTGTCGTGATCGCCCTGTCGGCGGCGGGCTTCGTCATCTACCTCATCGCTCTGCAGGCGGTCGTGATCGACGCCTGGTGCATCTGGTGCCTCGTCAACGACCTCGTGGTGGCGCCGGCGCTGGCCGTGCTGGCTCTGCTCCGAATACGCCCGTAGGAGCGACGCCTGCGTCGCCCGGGGCGAAGCAAGCCTCGCCCCTACGTCATCGGCACTTGGCGCTGGACTTTCGGCGTCACGCGGTCGAGGATCTCGGTGAGGCTGTCCCCGGTCGCCGTGATCCCGTGGTTGCGCAGGCCGATCACAGCGTGGGCGGGGTCCGGCTCACGGTTGATCAACTCGGCGACCGACTCGGCCAGCTCCTGTGTGCCGCACGGGTAGTTGATGTCCGTGGCGGCGATGCCCTCCACCCACGCGTGGACATGGAGGATGGCGCCGACATCGGGGTGCGACTGGTAGATCATCCAGTGCTCGATCGCGTCCACCGAGACGCGGCGCGGCTCGATGCCCGGGGGCACGGAGAGGACGATTCTCGCATTCGGCTCGTCGTAGCCGGACACGACCATCATGTCCTGGCCGACGGTCTCCAGCTTCGACTTGTCGACGCCGGAGGCGCTCATCCAGAACCTGGTCTCGTCGAGCCGCTGGGAAAGATTGCCGTAGGAGAGGCCGCCCACCTGGTAGAGCCGCATCACGTGGCGCAGGTCGCGCTCGGACAGGAACTCGTGCACCGGGAAGGGGGCAGGTAGCAGGTCGAGCTCGTCCATGCGCCGGCCCGCGTCTGCGAGCTCCATCGTGTTCTCGTCGCCGTCCCACAACTCGGGCTCCAGGTCGGGCACGAACTCGTTGTCGATCACGAGCTTCGACTTGGCGAGTGGCGCCAGCCGCTGGAAGACGTCGGCGGGGTCGTCGGTGATCTCGTAGGTGCCGCGCTCCATCGTCGTGAACCACACTCCGGTGCCCGGCACGTGCAGCACGACGACGTTCGCGAGGGTGCGCACGAGCATCGGGTAGCTCGTCTTCAGCACGTCCTCGGGCGCGTCCGGCAGCTCGTAGAACGAGGCTGAGTATGTTCCGCGCGACGACCGGCGAAACGCCTTCGGGTCGTTGGGGTCGAACATGTTGAGGACGAAGTCCGCCTCGGCGATGTCGTCCACAAGCACAAACCCGTCCCGCTCGAACTGCGCGCCGACGCCGCGCACCCAGTCCTCGTGCCCGGGCGAGGTGGCTGTGCCCCAGATCGAATACGTCCGCATACCGCGGAGTCTACCCCCCTTCCGTCACCGTTCCGCAGAAGCGGAGCGCGGTCACGGCGATCGCCTGCGCGCAGCGCACGAGGTCGGCGACCGGGACGTGCTCGTCGACGGCGTGCGCTACAGCGGCGCCGTCCCGGCCGAGGCCGGACGGCCCCAGTCCGACCGCGGGCGTGCCTGCGAGCAGCGTGAAGGTGGCGCCGTCGTACCAGGAGTCGAGACCCGTCAGGCGCGGCGCGCCGCCGACGTCGGCGACTGCGCCGTAGGTGTCGGTCACCACCGGATGGCCGGCGTCGATCTCGAGCGGCATCAGTGCGTTCGGCCACCAGTCGACCACGACGGGATGCTCGGCCAGCCAGTCGTCGCCGGCGCACGCGGTCGCGATCGTGTCCGAGACCTCCCGCTGCACACCGAACGCCCCCCCGTCGGCGTCCGCCTGTTGCGGCAGGAACATCACGCCGACGGTGAGGCGCGCCTCGCCCGGGATCGTCACGGCCCAGTCGCCGGCGCTCATCTCGGTGGCGATCGCCGCCGGACTGCTCAGCCGCGGATGCCGCAACGTCGCATCGGCGGCCCACCGCGCGCTGATGCCGCGAAGGGCGTCGATCGCGACCTGGGCCTTCTCGATCGCGTTTACTGCGCCACCCTGCCGCCAGTGCGGGTGCGCGATCTCTGCATGACCCGCGCGACCCGGGACCGTCACGGTTGCGTATGTCGAGCCGCGGCACGATATCCATACGTCGAGCCCTGTCGGCTCGGTCACGATTGCCCCGTCCGCGCGAACGCCGCGCTCGACGAGCGCGGTTCCGCCCGCGCCGGTCGACTCCTCATCGGTGTTCGTGGCCACGATCAGGTCGCCGGCGAGAGCGCCGCAGCGCGCGAGGACTTCCGCCGCGACGACCATCGCCGCGATACCGCCCTTCATGTCGCAGGCGCCGCGCCCGTAGAGGAAGCCGTTGCGGACGACGGGGTCGCGCGGGGCTGTCGTCCAGCCTTCACTCGCGTCGGCGGGGACGACGTCGATGTGTCCGTTCAGGAGCAGGCTACGCCCGCCGCCGCCGCCCACGAGCCGCGCCGCGAGCTGCGGGCGCCCAACGAAGTCGAGGCCGGGCGGCACATGCGTCTTCCCCTGCAGTGACGGGGCGTCCGGCTCGAAGAGATCGACCTCGAAGCCTGCGGCGGCAAGCCGGCCGGCGAGGTGTCGCTGCAGCGCGGCCTCCTCCCGCGGCGGGTCCCCGACCATGCGCGACGTCGTGTCGAAGCGGATCAGGTCGGATGCAAGCCCGACGATCTCCCCCTCGCGCGCGGCGAGCTCTTGGATCAGCTCCTGCTCGAGGCTCGTGAGCGCCATCAGCGGAACATATCCCGCTCGCGTGGCATCACGAGGTCTGTCACCGAGCCCTCGCCCACCGGCAGGTCGACGCCGCGGACGATTGCCGCCGGGATGCCGCGGGCCTTCCCCATCGCCAGCTCGGCCGCGCCCGCGATCTCGTCCGCGACGGCGATCTGGGTCGACTGCAGCTCACGGCCCGAGGTGTCCGGAGTTCCCCGCAGGTCACGGACGGCTCCGAAGCCGGCGACCCCGAGCGCTACGTCGGTCGTTCCCTGGCGCCAGGCGCGCCCGAAGCTGTCCGACACGACCACACCCGGGGCGACGCCCGTCAGCTCGGCCAGCCGGGCTCGGATCCGGCGCGCACTGGCATCGGGGTCGAGTGGGAGCAGCACCACCGAGCCGCTCGGCGCGTTCGAGGCGTCGACCCCGGCGGATGCGCACACGAAGCCGTGCCTGGTCTCGGCGATGACCAGGGGCGGCCGGGAGCGGACGATACGGACAGCCTCGCGGAGGATCACCTCGAGCTGACGGGGGTCGCCTTCGTCGCCGGCCAGCTCGACGGCTTCGGGAGATGGCGTCACCTCGCCGAGCGCGACGAGCCGACCCTCCACCTTCGACACCGCCTTCTGAGCGACGACGACGACGTCACCGTCGGCGAGCCCGCCGGCGCGCGTTGTCGCCTCGGCGATCAGGGTGCCGAGATCGTCGCCCTCTGCGAGCTCGGGGATCCCCGCCAGCGGGATCACGCGAACGTCAGTGCTCACCCTAACCCCGCAGATCCCGAATCTGCGAAAGCAGATTCCGGATCGCGACAACCCCTAAAGCGGCCGCTGCCGCGGCCGCCGCCGACGATCGACGTGAATGGCAGGTTGACAGTGGATGTCTCACCGGAGGCCGGTGACCCGGATACCCGCGTGCGCCTTGTAGCGCCTGTTCACGTTGACGATCACCGCCGTCAGCCCCTCGAGCGCCCGGGCACTCGCGAGCGGGCCGGCGTCGACGGCGCGGCCGGTGATGAGCCGTCCGGCCAGCTCTAGCGCGAGCGCCTTCGCCGCCGCGTCGTCGCCGCAGACGAGCGCATCTTCGTCGGGTGCCTCCTCTGCGCCCAGGTTGGACGCGGCGAGCGAGTGCAGGCCTGCAACGACAGGCGCGTCGAGCTCGTCGGAGATCCGCTGCGCGATCGAGGTCGCCTCCGCCGTCGGGAGCACACCGCCCGGCGTGAACGCCAGCTCGGCCGCCACCGAGAGCACCGGAGTGGCACCAATGGCGTCGCGCAGCTCTCGTGCGGTATCGACGGCGGCGTCCGCCTTGGTGGCGAGCACCACGAGGTCGGCCGCGCGGCAGGCATCCGCGTTCGTTGCGCCTTCGGCCCCGACCGGCTCCGCCGCTGCGGCGGCGCGGGCGGCGTCCCTGGAGCCGATCACCACCTCGTAGCCGGCGTCGACGAGCCGGGTCGCCAGGGCGACGCCGAAGCTACCGGTGCCACCCACGACCGCGATCTTCACCCTGTCGCCTCGAGCAGGGTCTCTGCCAGGCGCCGCACGGCGTCGCGATCCGCCATCAAGGTGCGTGTCACCACGAGCGGCACCGGCGCCTCCGCGGGCGCGTCCGCCTCATCGATCACGAGTACGTCGATCAAGCCCCCGTACCGATCCGCCACCTGGGCTGGGGTCGTGCCGCCGGCCATGCGGGAGAGCATACGGTCGAGCGGGCCCCTCACCGCGCGCCCGCCGATGAGCGGGCTCACCGCAACGCAGGAGACGCGCCGGGAGGCGATCGCGTCGTGAATCGCCCGCACAGCGAGGATGGGGCCGATCGAGACGTACGGATTGCTGGGCGCGATCACGATTGCGTCCGCGCCGGCGAGCGCCTCGAGCACGCCCGGCGCCGGAGCCGCCGTCTCGGCACCCTCGTATTGCACGGCGTCCACCTCGTCGCGGTGGGCGCGAGCGACGAACCATTGCTGGAAAGTGAGCGTGCCGGCCGGAGTCACGACCTGCGTCCGCAGCGCGTCGTCGGTGGCCGGAACGAGGTGCGTGGCGACCCTTGCGGCCGACGTCAGGCGAGCCGTCACGGCGGAGAGCGACTCGCCCGCGCGCAGCGCCTGGGTGCGGACGAGGTGCAGTCCGAGATCGCGATCGCCGAGGCGAAACCAGTCCTCGCCGCCCCAGGCTGTCGCGGACGTCAGCGTCTCCCACGTCTCGCCGACCCGGCCCCAGCCGCGCTCCTCGTCGTTGAGCCCAGCGAGCGCGTAGAGCACAGAGTCGAGATCCGGTGACACGTGCATGCCCAACACGTCGACGTCGTCGCCGACGTTGCCGATCACCGTCAGCTCGCCTGGCGCCAGCACGTCCTGCAACCCCCGCGCCAGCTTAGCCCCGCCGACGCCACCGGATAGGCAGACGACGTTCATCGCGCGCGAGCCGGGACGAGCTTGTGTTGATTCAACACAAGCGCTGTTCGTGGGCCGAGCGGGTGGGCGAGCTGATCGAGGTCATCGAGCGTGTCGACGTCGAGCGCCAGCTCCGAGATCGCGACGGGGACGAGACCGACGGCGGCGAAGCGTGCGGCGCTCCGCGGGCCGTACAGCGGCTGGAAGCGCGCCGGGTCGGGCAGGGACAGCGCGTTCGTCGTCCCGTCAGCGGCGGCCACGAGGGCGGGGCCAGATGCCCTGAGCCGGTGCAAGGCCTCAGGCGTCGCGCACGGGAGGTCGGCGTTGACGACGAGCACGTGACCGTGGACGAGGGTGAGCGCGGCCGCCACGGCGGCGCCCTGCCCGCCACCGGGGTCGGCGACCGCCTCCGCCCCCGTCGGGACGGCTTCGGCGTCGCCGCCCACCACGAGCACCCGGCCGAGCTCCAGCGCGGCGGCGACGACGTCCGCGAGCATCGCGCGCGCCAGGTCGTTGCGGATCTCCTCCGGCAGCCTCGTCTTCCCCTCGGCGCGAAACGGCACGACGACGCTGACCACGCCGAGAGCCTACGCGGCGCCCGCTAGGCGGCGTGAGGCGTGGCGCCGGACGACCCCGAGCCGGGGCCGGAGGTTGCCCACTCGTACACGTCGAACCAGTGGGTTCCCTTGAGGGCCGCGACGACGGCCGGGTCGGTGTGGGCGGCCCGGAACACGTGATGCTCCGCGTCGCAGCACATCTCGACGTCGTCGAGAGAAACCTGCGGGAGCCGGGCGAGCACGTCGAAAGGGAGCTGCACGTCGCGCACAGACATGTGCTTGAACTGGAGCGCCGGGGCGAGCTCCATCAGCTCCGGCCAGTCCGGGCAGGTCTTGTAGCTCATCGCGGCTCCACGTTCGCGCCGCCGCTCCACGTTCCTCCGAGCCGGACGAGGCCGCGACCTTCCCCGTCGGGGTAGACCACGAACACCGTCGCGTCGTCGAGCGCGTGCAGCGGCGCGCCCCCATCCGCCGGGAGCAAGAGGAGCCCGGCGCGGAACCGCCCGAACTCGAGCGGCGGGCTGGCAACGTCGAGCCGGACCCGCAGACCGTTCACGTCCCCCGGCCACCCCAGCGCTGCCAGGTCGACCTCGTCCTCCGCGACGAGCAGGCCGGCGTCGTCGCGAAGCTCCAGACGGAGCCGAGGGGCGAGCACCGAAGGCGACGCGGCGACGGTGACCTCGAGCGCGAGCGGCTCGCCCGCAAGAACCTGGTCGTGGGCACGACCCGAGGCGTCGATCAGCCTCGCACCCACGACCGCCGGCTCGCCCTCGCGCGCCTGCCGCCGACCGTCACCGTCGCCGGCCTCGGCAAGCTGGCGCCGGTAGCGGGCAAGGGTCTCGTGTACGCCTCCGTCGAACGCGACGTGCCCGTCCTGGAGCAGCACTGCCCGCCCGCACAGCCGCTCTACTGCCGCCGCGTCGTGGGAGACGAAGACGATGGTGCCGCCGCGGCGCTTGAAGTCGGCGATCCGGCCGAAGCACTTCCGCTGGAATGCCTCGTCGCCGACCGCGAACACCTCGTCGAGCAGCAGCACGTCGGCCTCCAGGAACGCCGCGATCGCGAACCCAAGCCGCATGTACATACCGGACGAGTACGTCCGCACCGGCCGGTCGATCGCGTGCTCGAGCTCCGCGAAGGCAACGATCTCGTCGAAGCGGTCGCGGATCTCCGCGCGACGCAGCCCCTGCACCGAGCCGTTCAGGAACACGTTCTCGCGGCCGGTGAAGTCGGGATGGAAGCCGGCGCCGAGCTCGAGCAGGCTGCCGACCCGACCCCCGACGGCAACCCGACCACGCGTCGGCTCGATAATCCCGGCCACGAGGCGGAGGAGGGTCGACTTGCCGGACCCGTTGCGCCCGATCAGCCCGACCGCCGCTCCGGGCTCGACGTGGACGGAGACGCCCTCGAGCGCCCAGACCTCCTGCGCACCCGTGCGACCGCGGGTGACGAGCAGCTCCTTCAGCGTCTGCGTCTCCCTGGCGCGGACAACGAACCGCCGGGCGACATCCTCGATTGCGATCTCGCCGGTTCTCACCCGATCCCTTTCGCCATCGTGACGAAGGTCTCCCGGTAGCCGAGCGACCGGTACATGCCGCGGGCGGCCTCGTTCCCGCCGAACACGTTCAGCTCGATGCGATCGTGACCGCGCGCGCGAGCCTCTCCCTCGACCAGCTCCATCGCCTTCCTGCCTAGTCCTTCGCCTCGGTGGACCGGGTCGACCACGATGTCGTAGAGGAACGCGTGACTGCTCCCGTGCCGCTCGTGCTCCCCGAGAAGCACGCGCCCGACCGCCTCGCCTTCGGCCTCGATCACGAACACCGCGAGCCCCGGCGTCTCGAGGCCTACCGGGAACAGCCGCTCGTGATCCGCCGCCGACTTCCTTCGCGCCACCTCCTCGTCGAGCCCCGCGTTCTCGACCATGTCCTGAGCGTAGAGCTCGATCGCCTCAGCCAGGTAGTCGGGGAACTCCGATTGCCGCATCGGGCGCAGGGCGACGCTCATGCCTGCGCCGCCTGCAACTCGCGGCCGACGATGCCGGCGAGCACGTCGACGAACCCAGCGTCGGCATTCGGCATCTCGATGCGTGACAGGCGCATGCCGAGCTCGCGCGCCCGCTCCACCGCTTCGTGGTCGATGTCCCAGCGGATCTCGAGGTGGTCGGAGACGAACCCGACCGGACAGACGAGCACGCTCTCGATGCTTCGGTCACCGAGGTCTGCGAGGTGGTCGAGGATGTCGGGACCGAGCCAGGGCTCGCCCGTCTGCGACTCGCTCTGGAACGAGAACGACCACCGGTCGCCTATCGCTGCGCGATCGGCGACCAAAGAGGCTGTGAGGTGGAGCGAGTCCTGGTAGGTGTCCCCCTCCTGGAGGATTCGCGCGGGGAGCGAATGGGCCGTGAAGACGACATGAGAGTCAGTCTCGTTTATCCCGTCGCGAACGCGACGGGCCAGGAACTCCACGAAGCCGGGCTCGGCTCCCCACTCGCGCACGAACCGGGTCCGAGCGCGACCCGCGACCGCCTCGACGAACAGCGCTTCGTACCTGGCGATCGAGAGCGACGACCAGTGCGGCGCCAGCACGAGTCCGACGATCGTGTCGTGACCCTCTTGCAGAACGTCCTCGACCGCCGCCGCGATGCGAGGCTGCCAGTGCCGCATGCCGGTTCGCACCGGGATGCCGAGCCTGCCCTCGAGGCCGGCGCGCGTCTCTTCGGTGATCTCGTTGAGCGGGGACCTGCCGTCGCCGTTCGAGATTCCGAGGCTCCGGTAGCGCTCGACGAGATCCTCGAGCACCTCGGGGCGGACCGGCCGACCGGCCCGGATGTCGGCGTAGTAGGCGGGTACGTCCGCGAGCCGATCAGGGCTCCCGTAGGCCATCAAGACGACGGCAGCGTTCACGCCGCCACCGTCGCGCCAGCGTGCTCCCGCACCAAGGCGGCGAGACGCGTCAGCGTGTCCGCCTCGGTCGCGGGCAGCACGCCGTGACCGAGGTTGAAGACGTGGCCGGGACGGCCTGCCGCCCGGGCGAGCACGTCGAGCGCCTCCCGCTCCACGACCTCCCACGAGGCGAGGAGCGTGGCTGGGTCGAGGTTGCCCTGCACGGCGCGGTCCGGTACCAGTGACCAAGCCTCGTCGAGCGGTACGCGCCAGTCGAGCCCGATCGCGTCGCCGCCTGCCGCAGCGAGCTCTGGCAGCAGGTGCGAGGCGCCGGTGCCGAAGTGGATCGTCGGCGCACCCGCCGCGTCGAGGATCCGCCTGCTGTGCTCGGCCACGTACGCGCGGTACTGGGACGGCGAGAGCACCCCCACCCACGAGTCGAAGAGCTGGATCGCGTCGGCGCCGGCGTGGACCTGGGCCTGTACGTACCCGGCGAACGTCTCCGCGAGCTTCGCCATTAGCGCCTGCCACACACCCGGCTCGCGCAGCATGAACGCCTTGGCCGTCTGGAACTCGCGGCTCGGCCTTCCCTCGACGAGGTAGGCCGCGACCGTGAACGGACCGCCGCAGAAGCCGAGGACCGCCTTCTCCTCCGGCAACTCGGCGCGCACGATCCGCACGGCTTCGAGCACCGGGCCGAAGGCCTCAGCGGGATCGGGCACACGCAGCGCCTCGACGTCGGCCGCATTGCGAATCGGCTGAGCGATCACCGGGCCCACACCCTCGACGAGCTCGACGTCGACCCCCATGCCGAGCACCGGGGTCATGATGTCGGCGAACAGCACCGCCGCGTCCACGTCGTGGCGGCGCACCGGCTGCAGCGTCACCTCCGCGCAGAGCTCGGGTGTGCTCGCCACCTCGAAGAAGCCGTGTCGCTCACGGATCGCTCGATATTCCGGCAGCGACCGCCCAGCCTGGCGCATGAACCACACCGGTGTGCGCTCGACGGATTCACGGCGGAGCACGCGGGCGAGAAGCGGGTCCATCAGCAAGGTGAGGCTAGAGTAGCCCGGCGATCGTGACGATCGGCGAGCACTCCGTTCCCCTCGCGCCGCGCTGGCTCGGCGCCGACGGCGGGCCGCACCGCGCCGGAACGGACACCGTGGTGAACGTTCGGCTACGCAACGGCGGCGAGGCGACCTGGCGGTCGCGCGGGACAGGAGGGCTCCACCTCGCGTACCACTGGCTCGACCCGCTCGGGAACGCCATCGTCTGGGATGGGGTGCGCACCGCGTTCCCGCGTCCCGTCGCGCCCGGCGAGGACCTCGAGCTCGCCGTTCCCGTACGCGCCCCGCGGCCGCCGGGCCGGTACCTCCTGCGCTTCGACCTCGTCGAGGAGCACCGCTTCTGGCTCTCCGAGCTCGGATGCGACGTGCTCGACGTCGGCGTCGACGTGTTGCCGCGGGTCGAGTCGCGCCGGCTTGCGGTCGTGGTGCACGGTGGCGACGACCCGGCGACGCAAGCGGCGCTCGACGGCCAGGAGGAGGCGCTCGTGACCGACCGTCCCGTCGCCGTCGCCCACCTCGTCGCCGGCGCCGTTCCGCCGACCGACTGGTCACGCCGGCTGCTCGACGCGCACGAGGAGGGCTGGCCGGCCGTCGGCACGGCGGTCGTGCCGACCGGCCGGCGCGCTGCACGACGCCTCGCCGCCTGGTCGCCGGGCGGCCGCAACCCCCGCTTCGGGTCGCCCCTGCTGCTGCCCTCGCTCCTGGACGAGCTCGAGCCCGGGGAGCACCTCGGCCTACCGGCCTACGAAGGCCCGGACGCGCTCTTCGAGGGGCGCGTGACCGTCACGCTTCGGCCGCGATCCGGTCGTCGACCGACCTGAACACGAACGCGCCGAGCGCGAGCGCCACCGCCGTCGCGACGACGAGGTAGGCAAAATCGGCCGCCGGCGGCGGCTCGCCGTAGAAGAGCGGCGCGCGAAAGGACTCGATCGCGGGCGTCACCGGGTTTCCCCAGTGCAGCAGGTCGATGAGCCAGGGGTGCGCCTCCGCACCCGGAAGGTCGTCGAGCCGATAGAGGATCGGCGTCAGGAAGAACCACGGCAGGAGTAGGGCCGAGATGACGAACTCGACGTCGCGCAGAACGGCATTGAGTGACGACAGAGCGAGCGACAGGCCGCAGGTGAAGAGGACGAACAGCACGCCGACCGGCAGCGCGAGCCAGGCCGTCGCCGCCGTCCCGTCGAGCACTGCGAGCGACAACACGAGCACGACTGCGGTCATCACGGCGAACGCCACCACCTGCGTCGCAACGACCGACAGCGGGACGAGCTGGCGCGGGAAACGCACCTTACGGATCAGGTTCGCGTTCTCGATCATCGAGCGAGCCGACGACTGCAACGAGCCGGAGAAGAAGGCCCAGGGCGGGAGGCCGCAGAGCAGGAACAGCCAGTAATGGTCGAGGTCGGCTGCCTGCGCCTCCCACAGCACCGAGAACACCATCAGGTAGACGAGCATCAGCAGCACCGGCAGTGCGAGCGTCCAGGCGAGCCCGAGCACCGAGCCCTTGTACTTGGCGCGCAGGTCGCGCCGGAAGAGGCTCCCGAACAGCTCCCGGTAGCGGAGGAGGTCGGTGTAGACGCTCATGGCGGCAGTGTAGGGATCAGACCCGTTCACTCCGGCCGGGGCGCGCAACGCCCAAAAGCACGCCCCGGGCAAGCCCGGGGCTGACTGCGAGCTGGGTGACAGTCACCCGCAGCCTCTACCCTTTGCGGACGTGAGCGCGGCCGTCACGATCGCCGCCCTGCCCGTTGCCGCCCTCGTCCTCCGGGTGCTCCTGCGGTCGTCCGTCGGCGGCCGGCTCGTGGCGCACCCGACCGGCGAGCGCTGGCACGAGGCGCCGACGCCGACCTTCGGCGGCGTCGGCATCGTGCTCGGGCTCTTCGCCGGCGTCGGCGTCGCGATCGCAGCTGGCGCTGTCGAGGCGAGCAGCGAGCTGCTCGGCATCCTCGCGGGCTGCGCGATCCTGTTCGTTGCGGGGCTCGTCGACGACATCCGACAGCTGAGCCCACTCGTCAAGCTCGCGGCGCAGTTCGCTGCCGCCGGTGTCGCCGTGGCGGCAGGGCTGCGTGTCGAATTGATCGGCAACGACGCGGCCGCCACCGTCGTCGCGCTCGTGTGGCTCGTCGGCATCACCAACGCCTTCAACCTGCTCGACAACATGGACGGTCTGGCGGCGACGCTCGCCGCCGTCGCGTGTGGCTACTTCGCGGTCGACGCCGCGACCGTGCACGAGAACGACACCGTGCTCGTGCTCGCGCTCGCGCTCGGCTTCGCGTGCCTCGGCTTCCTGCCGTTCAACCTGCGCCCGGGACAGAGCGCCGCCGTGTTCATGGGCGACGCGGGCAGCCAGGTGCTCGGCTTCATGCTCGCTGCGCTCGGTCTCGCCGCCAGCTGGACGACGGCCGGGACGACGGTCGCGACCATGCTGCTGCCGCTGCTCGTGCTCGCGGTGCCGATCCTCGACACGACGCTCGTGACCGTGATGCGGCTCCGGGAGAAGCGCCCAGTCACGCAGGGCGGGACCGACCACACCTCACACCGCCTCGTCTACTTCGGCCTCTCCCAGACGAAGGCCGTGGGGTTGCTGGCCCTGATCGCGGTCGCGATCGGCGCCACCGGTGTCGCCTACAACGTGCTCGACAGGCCGGGCCTGACGGCCGTCGGCGTGCTGCTCACCTTCGTCCTGCTCGTGCAGTTCGGCGGCTTTCTGAGCGACCTCGGCGTGCGCACGCGGCGCGGGGAGCCAGGCGACACGTCCCTCCGTCATGCGTTCACGTTCGAGCCGCGGCGACTGGTGGAGGTGCTCGTCGACTCCGTGCTCGTTTGCGGCGGCTTCCTCGCCTCCTACCTC